>Ga0208644_1000164_pt1 | contig 45585 bp, 59 predicted proteins | sample VirMetDEL_Nov_18_FD_184517 | JGI IMG/M metagenome (GOLD analysis project Ga0208644, IMG submission 184517) | Aqueous microbial communities from the Delaware River and Bay under freshwater to marine salinity gradient to study organic matter... | ecosystem: Environmental > Aquatic > Marine >...
AAGATGACCCGCGTATCAAGACCTGTTGCCAGGTACTCAATTCGGTTGTAGATGAGATCAGGATCAAAAGAACCGAAGCCGTCGAAAAGAAAAAGATTCCAGTTAGCAAGAGTCGCTTGATAAGCTTCGGTGAGGCTAGATCGGTCATGTTCTCCAATGTGTAGTGATTTACCAACTGCAGCAGACATCAAACCGAGGGCTGTGCGACGATTGGATTCTTCAAGAGCCAAGTAACCAACCCGTTCTCCGCTACTGAGTAAGTGAGTTGCAAGTTCACGGCAGAAGCTTGATTTTCCGATGCCAGATCCAGCAGTGATTGCAACAAGCTCTCCGAACCGGATCCCGTGTAGCTTTCGCTGAAGGCCTTGAAACGGGTACGCATGATCTGATGGTGGTGATGGTGTGGTTACAAGATCTAGTAGTGACTTACCGTCTACAATGCCGTCTGGCCTGTACGGTTTAGCGTCCCAGATTGCTCTGCGGATTGACTCCGAGTCATTAGCTTGTAAGGCGTCTGAGGCATCCTTGTACGCCTCCAGACGGGCGATCTTTGTCTTGCCAGGTGGTAATACCCCTGCTGCTTCCTCCGCTGCCTTACGGCCCGCCTCGTCATTGTCGAAGAACAGGACAATCTCCTCGTAACCCTGCAGCCATGGGATAGCCCGTTGAATCGACTTCCTTGCCGCTGCGGCACCGCTTGGTAAAGATACCATCGGCCACCCCGGCATAGCCTCACTACATGAAGCTGCATCAAGTTCTCCCTCTGTGATGACGACTCGTTTTCCAGTGGAGGGAAACAAATGCTGTCCAAAGAGGGTTCCCGGAGTCTCTCCTTCATAGCTAAATAGTTTACTCTTGGTCTTTACTTTACAACCTTTAACGACTCCAGCATCGTCGAAATAATAGAAACGTAAAACGTCTCCATCTTTGTAGATGCGGTATTGTTGGCATACCTTTTCTGATATGTTCCGTTTCTGCAGCCGCTCGGCTGATCCTCGGAGTTGAACATTGGTGGACATTGTGTGAGTGTGAACAGCGCCATCTCCAGGGGAATAGGCGTTACATGAGAAACAAAAAGTGTGGCCATCTGAATACAAACTAGCTGCATCAGATGACCCGCACGTATCACACGGTAAGTGTCTGACGAACTCGCTTTCGGATGTCTGCGTATGCTCGTGCCTGCTCATCGTGATAATCGAACCATGAATCGAGTGCTTGGTAGAATCCTTTAATCAGGTTATCAGTAACATCAGGTTGGCTGGCATCAACATCAGCCAGGTAATCACTGAAGCCCTCAGCATAATACTCAACACTGCCGTACTTAGTCACGTTAGCCATTCGATTGGGATAGAGTGGAATGCACACCAAGGGAAGCCGTGTTTCTCGGCCCACTTAGCGTAGGTTGTCTTTGATCCTTTGTAGATCTTGTTATAGGGGGTTTGAAATACAAAGCGAATATCGAGATCAGGGTTGGCTGCTTTCACAGCCTTCATCTTTCGACGATCTTCCTCAGTGAGGTGGCCCTTGGTTTCAAGATAAATACCATTAGGAAGTAGAAAGTCAGGCGTGTAATTGCATTGCAACACGTAAGGAACTTTCGTAGACTCATACTCATACTTCACCCCCAGGTTGACGAGAAGATCAGCAACCTTCTCTTCAAGACCTGAGCGAAAAGCCATTAGAAGTCATCTTCCTCTACGTTATCCTCAACTACCTCAGCAGTAGGAGGGGCAGCACTAGCCTTAAAGCCAGTGGTTTGGCCGAACAATGCAGCTACCTCAGTATCACCAAGGTCACCACGATCGACACCAGCAGCACTGTTAAGTTCTACCACCTGCACACCGACAAGCTTAAGACTAGTGCCATAGGTGACACCATCCTTGAGGATGTAAGGCTTCTGTTTAAAGGCAAGCTTCACCTTGCTACCACTATAGACAGGCAGGTCAAGGTTAGTGATTGGCGTACCTTCTGTATCGACAACAGGAGGACGGTTCTCTTCATTCCACGAGAACTTAGTCTTGTACTTACCCTCAGACACCTCTTCCCAAGGCTCAGGTTTGAGAACACTACGCTTAGGGTTCTTCAGTTTAGACTCTGCCCACTTGAGTGTCTCCTTGCGGTCAACCTCCAAGACCTCAATCAGTTGTTGATCAAGGATAGCAGACAGTGAGTAACCAAACTTACTTGGTTTCAGTACAGCTTGATAGCCCTCAAGGACAACAGGCTGTTGAGTAACATGAATGGGTTGTGACATTTCAGCAGAAAAAATAGGTGGATTCGATCACGGTCTCTGGCTCTAGATCACCAATGATCGGTGGTTCAGACTCTGCACTGATATACTTGGCAAAGTCTCGTAGGTAATCATGCTCTGCAAAGAGGTGCATGTATGTCTCTCTGACGATAGTAGACAGGGAGGACATATCCGTTGCACGACAAAGCACAGAATCATGGATAAGAGCAATGGGTGCGTTAAACCGTAGGGCACTTAGATGTAATAGGCTAGCATCAAGTGAATGGATTAGATTAGGAGCAGTTGCATTCTTATGGTGGTTAAGATCAACCTCATCTGTTTCACCAACTGCTACGTTCATCTTACAACGACCGAGCAGCTGTAACTCCATAGACTGAAACTGCTTCTTGTTAAGCTTCTGGAAGACAACAAATCCAGATGGTGTTACCCATTCTAGATGCTGTGCTCCACGTTTAACAGCAGCAGCTACTTCAGTCTCAATCCACTTCATGACAGCCATAGGACCAGGTACGACCTCATCCATAGCAGCCCTGATAGCTTTAACAACTTGAGTAAGCTCTTCCTTATCAAGTTCTATCCCATCCGCCAAGAAAGCCTCTTTAATGTATCCCCTATTGGAGAATGGCTTTGCATTATATGGAATAGTCATCACGCATCGTTTAGTCTTCTTCCTGTCTAGGTGAGGACGTAAACGTTCAGGCACTGAGGACATAGCAGCCTCAGCTACTACCTTATAAGCATCTTGTGGCTTATCACCAGGTAGTACATTCACCAGCTTAGCTGTTGACCTATCACGTGCGAGTCCAGCCAAAATTTGTAGACCACTGCATGTTGCATCTACAGCAACAGGTAATGATGTAAATTGTCTATCAGCTGTGATCACACAATGATAATACTCATCACAACTAGCTAAGAATTGCCATGGTTCTTCTGCTGCTTCCCATTCAGGTAAAGACCCAATAGGATCAGTAGCAATGCGGCTGATGAGTGTGACGTTATTCGACACCCACTCCAACCTCTCTTCCATTGTAGCCTTATCCAGGCCATAGCATGTAGCTACATGGAATGCTAACCACGACTCAGCTTCAGGTACCATATAAGCACCATCAGCAAACCTCAGCAATGACTTACCAAAGTCAGTATCTTGTGGTGTAAGAAAAGCAGGGATAGGGTAAGCTCTTCCTCGATAGTCAAACGACCACGGACAATAGAACCTCTCCCTATCCTTGAACCTTTTAGCTGCTTCCATTGTCATGCGTGTACGACATGACTTCTTAGGTTCTTGTGCTTGTATGTTCATCACCTCCGCTGCCCTTCTTCGATAATCCTTACGGCTATCGTAGTTGGTTTCAATATCAGCAGGTTTAGCAGGAAGAGGATGATGGACAATAGGAAGGAACTTCCCAACAGAGCGTTCTAATTCAGTAAGCTTCTCAGCAACCCCGTAAATAAAGGGGTTTATCTGGTATGCTACCTTCTGAATCTTGTTCAGAAACTCTATAGGGGTGCCCCCCTGTATACGGGTGGGATCTCCCCTCCGCACGAGATCATTGCCTCGCATTACCTCATTCAATAGGTAACCACCAGCACGATCGTTAGTCCAATCGTTCGGTTCAATAAGCATTGGCCATGCAAGTGGTGCAAATAGTTCAGCATCACTCATGACCTTATCCTTAATCTTAAGGAACTCAGGTGTTGGTGCAACAAACGTAACTGTTTGCTTACCAAGCCTACGTAGATCTTTGGTGAACCATCCACTAGTTTGCATGATGCAATCAAGTAGCCATGCACCTAGCTTGATACGATTAGCTCTACCCCATGCATCCCACTCCTTCACATCAGATCTATTCATCAATGTACGGATCACAACCAGTTTCTGGTGTGTACCAATAGATCGATGAAAATAGTTCCTCTTTAAAGTAGCAAGAAGAGCAGGTGCTGACTTCTCGTAGTAACGCATTTGACATTCAGCTTCAACAGCTGAACCAATGCTATCACATACTGCTTGCAATTGATCACTACCTTGCTTAGTAGAGAATACCTTATCGAAGGTAAGCTTTAGTGCAATAGCAGCAGCAGCAAGTGGCTCTAGTTGCGTTACATAGTTCTTGACGATATCAAATTGATGACCAGAACCTCGCTTAAGGCGATATTCAGTGGTCTCTTCGATGTGCTTGACAAGGCTAGGTAGTAGCGCATCGATAGACGCTACACCATATACAGTGGCACTTGCATAGCTTTGGTCTTGTAGCTTACGAGTGTTGTCTCTAAGGCGTTGTAGTCCTTGTCTGATCTGTTCTCGTTCTAATGCTACTTGTTCGTCAATTTGTGCAGGTGTTGCCAATTAGTTACGTGTGATTGTGAACGTGTCATCAACAAGTTGCTCTTCTGCAAGCTTAATGATCTCATCACGATTAGGATGATTCTCTACTTGCTTGATCAGTTCTTGAAGGCGACGAGAGAAAGTGTATTCAGACATTACTCGAAATCAGTAGGTGTGAGAAAATGAATAGACTCGTGATCAACAACTGTGAACTCAACACCAGGTGTGTTGATTAGTTGATTGACCTTAGCTTGCGCAGCACTACGCTTACTGTAGACATACTCCTTGACCTTCTTAGTCTCTACGTCAGAAGCACGGATGATGCAACACACAGAACCAGGTAGTTCCCAGTTAGCTAGCTTCCATGACATCAACTCCTCAAATGTATGAGGGATGAACATGTCATCATCTGCATCTTTGTATTCTTGCCAGTTGTTTGGAAAGTCTTGTTTCTTACCCATTACCACTCATCAGTTTGTTTAACATTAAGCAGTTCATCCTTGCGTTCACGGGACAACTCTAACGCAGTCCAAGCTGCTGACTCAGAGTCGGGTGCTAGGAGATACCAAACACCTGAACCAAGAGTGACCTCATACTCTCTCAAGCCCTTGTGAGTGGTGTACATAATTAGTTCTTAAGGCAAAGGAACTTAGCAACACGCTCTAGTTGCTGCACTAGATAATCAATTTGTGCTTGGTCGTAGTAACCATTTGTGCCTTGAGTGCGTATACCTTGAGCAGCTAGATCAACCAACTCAAGACGCAGTTTACGCTGTTCGTCAGTGAGAGCTTTAGCCATTAGATAGCCTCGTTAAGTGCAACATCAGAGAAATCATCAAGCCACGCATTCAACGTAGCCCACTCTACTTCATTAAAGATACTACGTGAGTCATCACATACTAATGCATACTTGACTGCCTTCATGATAGGTTTGAACTCATCAGGATACACATCAACCTTGATGGCTGTGTCGTGTACAGTTGGCATCACTCCATCTCCTCAAGTTTGGCTTGCTTAGCCTTCCACTCAGCACGTGAACGCAACACCTGTTCAGTGTTAGCTTCCTCTTCATAGAATGTCTTCACATCGAAGCACTCAATGCGATACTCATCACCAGGCTCAGTACAAACAGCAAGCACACGGCAACGCTCAAGACAAGCCTCCATAGATTCAAAGACACCAAGAATAGACGTACTACCACAGCTGCAGTAGTTAGTCAGTGTGAAAACAGACATGTCAATCAAAGTCAAAGGTGAAGTAGTCGTCAACCTGAAGCCACACTGATCGATCAATCTCCTCAGTTAAGTAAGTGATATCAGGCTCATCAATAGCAACACGATCAGTATTCATCAGAGCATGACGTATGCCACGCTCTATAGCCTCACTTAATACGTTACGTACTCGAACTTTCATCATCATAAGTACCAATACACAGGTCATAACAACGATCAAGAGGAACATTGATGTCCTCAAGTTTGTTGCTATAGTGAACAGACTCAACAAAAGACTTGATCATCATTTGATCGAGCAGCTCATCAATTGTCATAAGTTATTACGAAAGAAGAACGTACCATTAACAGTCTCAATGTACGAGAAGTCATAACGCAGGTTATGATCCCATACATCCTGCCAGTCAACAGCAGAATACACAATATCAGGGATACGTGCATCCATTACTTCAACACACCAATACTCAGCAAACTCCTTCTCTGCATACGATGAGTAGCTATCATGAGTCCACTCATACGCATCATCAAAGTCACTAGCAGTCTCAATACCAATGTCCTCAAGCTCATCCATGAACTCAATCGTCTCCTCATGTGTCCACTTCTCACCAAGTACATCAGTGATCTTATCATACAACTCCCGCTTATCAGTGGACAGGTCATCATATTCCTTGTCCGCAACATCACTAGTAGTCACAGGTACAATACCTCTTGCATTCAATAGCTCAGTGTAGTAGTCCACATACATAGCCTTGCCATTGTCATACACATAACCAGCATCAAGGATAACCTCAGTACGTGTAATCTCTCCCCTCTCAACTCGTTGCATCATCTCATTGTGATAGTCAACAAGTGATTGACCCTTAAGCATAAAGGTAGTAGTGGTAGTCATGATCAGTCCTCGTGAGTGTGAATTACGTCAATGTAAGCTTGAGGATACATATCACAGTACGCATCAAGCATCATCTCTGCATCAGAATAACTAGGTGCATTATCTAAATACTCCCAGTTACCTTCATCAGACATCTTGGCAATGTAGTATGTCATTGATTGACAAGCTCGTACAAATACTGATCAACTTGATCGTTATTGCGGATGAAATCCTCTACATCATTAAGATCATAGAATGGATCACCATCTTGATCACCATAAGGATCAATCAACGCATACTCATCCTCATCATCACTAAACCGTTGAACAAGATCATAACTGGTGCATTCCTGCACAGCATCACGCAACTGGTCAAATGTATAGGTAGACATCAGAACTCAATCTCCTCAAGAGTAGGCTCAACAACAGTAGACTTAGTGAAACTACTAACGATCATCTCAAGTACACTCAAGAGATCATTACCTGTACTAGCCTTACTAAGAAGACCAGTAGCAACCTTCTTATCAATAGTAATGGACATAAACTAATAGCAATGGAACAGGCGCCATGATCTAATGTTTATAGTGCATGTGGCTCTGCACTAATGTGCGTTAGCACGCACTAATGATTAGATACGGGTTCGTGTAACCAGGTTGAGTTGCAACCTATAGTTACTCGCGGGATCGCTCGCACCGCTAGTTCCGTCTTATGACGAACCACACTATTTAGTTGTCAAGGTAACACAGCAGGCTTGTCCCCCACCGATGTACCTAATATACCAGGTATCCAGACTCCCCGTAGTTCGCCCTGATACCAAACGCCTATCTGACCCTATCAGCGTTCCTTATCGATCCAAACCGTAGGGCTGCTGTCTGATGCTGGCGATGAGTGTGAACGTAGTGAGCAAGTCGTGTGGATGGAAATAGTGCTACAGGTCGCGTCATAGGCGAACTACTGCAAAAAGGCTATACACGCAAATGAAGCGTTTAACATGCCCTAATCGCTTCATTTCACACAAGGCTCTGTAATGCCCCTCTACTGCGCTCTAGGTGTCAGTATACCTAACAACGGTTAGAAGGGCCTTATAGCCGCTTCTAGGCGTGTCTAATAGCGTTATAGCTGCAGTGACCTGCGTTAACAGGGTCGTTGTACAGATAAATTGATATATACCACACCTTGTCACCGTACAATACGTACAATACCGATTACTATCACCTACTCCTTATTGCAATTCATTCTCAATAAGGCGTGACTATAGATATATAACTAGCCCCTCAGCTATTGTTAACAAGCAGCATTGTCTGTTGCTATACCGTGTGAGTCCTTGATCGCAAGAGGGGGGTACTGGGGGGAAATACGAGGCCATCTGGCGATATAAGGCTTGTTAAATTTATGTCAAAAATTAAGGAGGCCCCTCCAGAACGACCTGTAAGGGGCTTGTATTTACGTTTAAGGTGTTTGTACCTGGCTTTAGCTTGACGGACCTTCTGGGGCCTCTTAGACCCCTTAGAGTACCGTTTACCTTGTTCTCTAGGTCCAGTACGGCTATACATGACTTAGTGCGTGCTAACGCACACTAGAGCTGCACAGACACCAGGTAGATGCTCTTGTAGGAGCTTGTAGGCACCTTCTGCGATCATCCTATGTTCCAGTTGTGTCCCGTTACCACACCTAAGCTGGCAGTAATGAATCCAGGACCTAATGGTACCGTTCATGTACAGCTTTGTTGGTGCTGCTAGTGGGAGTACTTCTCTTGCACACTCCTTAGCGATGCCCGCATCAATCATATCCCGATACAACCTATACGCCTCACAGTACTGCTTAGCTATCTCAAACTGAAACTTTTTATCTACTACCTCATCAAGATTATCAATACTATTCTGTCGATTCTTTGTATCCTGAGTCCTAAGCTGTGGGATTACAGCCATCTCAGTTACTGGTGCATACCGTTGACTGAACTCCTGAAAGCTAAAGCTCCGATGCCTAAGGATCTGTGCAGCGATGCTCCTAGTGGTCTCAATAGAAACACACATATTAACCATCTCAAACGGTGACCAATGTTGATGCTCGATTAGATACCTAATGAGTCGTTGAGAGGTCTCAGTGTTTGATTGATTAGCTGGATTACTTACACGGGCCATATAGGCAATAAGTTCTTCAGCGTTAGGTGTGATGTGTACCAGGGTGGTGGTGTGGGTCATTAATGGTGAGTTCTGAGTAGTGAAACGGATCAGGACTTGTGATCTAGTTGATAATAAGCAGTAGGTCGGATATCATCGTAGTTAGTTGGTATATATCTCTTATGTCTAGAGACATCATAGCCATCACTATCGAAATACTGTTGCTTTAGTTCAGAGTGAGTTTGAGGAGATCTAAATACGTGGGTAGGTTGTTTACGGTATGTTCTACTCATTACTAGATAGCTGTATAATAAGTGATGATACGGATTCTATTGAATCTAGATCATCCAGTATTAACTACATTAAATGGAGGTGGAGGAATAGTTAATAAACAGTACTTACAGAATGTCCTTTCCCAGGGACATTAATAAAGAGGAAGATGTGTCTTATTAAAGACATGTCTTCCTCCTGGTCGGGGAAGGTGGTCCACCCTCCAACTCCCCCTATACGGGTGGTATCTCGAAATCGATTCCAGCGCAATCGATCTCAGCGATTAGCCAATTCACAACTGTCACAAGCTAACCCATGAAGGAACTGATGTTTTTGTCTGTTTACCACGAGCTTGTCTACGTTGATCTAAACTGAATCCAAGCACTAAATGATTAGTAGCAGCCTGGGGATTATCAAGGAAAGTTTCTAACATATCATTCCAGTCTTCTTGCTTACGTGTCTTTACAGCTTCATAAGCAGAGATACCCATAGCATCTGTATAGTACTTAACACCTTGAGCTAGGCTATCGAGTCTGTCATCATGTTTAACGGCCCCTTTTTCCCTGCACATCCTAGACATTTGATAGAACAACATGTATAGGAGACGCTCCTCGGGTGCGGCTTCTTTATTCGAGTTATAGTCCCATTCCACCACAGACCTATCAATAACAAGCTTATGCTGATTAAGGACTGGCTCAAGGGCATCAATAATACGATCTTCTTTGCGTACATTAGCACGTACTTCTTCTACATCTATTGCTTGTTTAGTTTGTTGCAGGTGTTTCTTGAAGAGTTCTGCGACGATACCATCACCAAAGTTTGTTTCGATGAGGAGTTTAGTAACATTGTATTTCTTACACCCACGAAGGATGTCAAGAAGTGTATTGTCGCTATAACCGTCGCGATACGCTCGTATTTCGTGAACGTAGAGAAATCCATTCTTTTGACTTATGTACGTTGCTGCTGTTTCATCTGTACCCCTACCACTTGGGTCTATGGAGCAGATCGTTTCACTGTACGGACCCCACTCCCCTTGGAGTTGCATCGGGGAGTAGAAGTAATCACCTGGTAAGCCAACCGTAGGCAGATCCTTGAGACAATTACGAGGGTCACTGCACCACACAACAGCATCCGGCGCTTGAGTCGGGTTAACTGAGGTAACGACAAGATCTGAGAACTTAAGTGGGAATTTTTCTGCATCACTTAGAGTTGTATCAAGTTGAAATTGTAACATGAAGTTACTACGACCCATAGCAGCTTCACGTTCCACTAGGTCTTCACTAGAGAAGCGATCAGGGTCAGTAGGTTCCCACTCTTCGATACCCATCTCTATGTCTTCTACAATTTGTGGAGCTAGAAGACCTTCGTATTGAGATAGTTTATCTTTACGTGGGTAACGTGATGGCCAGACAAAAGGACGGTAGTTACGTTCAGCTAACTTACGATAGATAGTGAAGGTAGTCTGTGGTGTCCCTAGGTACATAATTCTAGAGTCTTTCTTAGGTGTCAAGATAGACTCAGCTTCTGTACAAAGTTGTAGAAGCTTCTCTCTCATCATCTCAGTCATTGAGTTACCAGGAACTTCAATGTCATCCAGAATCATGAGGTCAGCACGAGAACCAGTTAGCTGTCCTGTAATACCTACACTCTTTACGGATGGTGCTTGGTGAGGAGAACAGTTAACATCAAAGCTAATACGAGACCATCGACTATCATCACTCTTAGGCCTAAGGTGTACAAGCCATGGTGTCTCAATAATAAGCTTTTGTAGGAAGATAGACATGTTATCAGCCCGCTCTTTAGAAGCAGAGATAATCATAATCTTCTTCTCAGCATCGTTAAAGAGTGTCCACAACACAAAGGCTCCAGTAATCCAGCTCTTACCGACTCCTCGGAAGGCTTGAATCTGTAGACGTTTAGGACCGTGTTGTAGGTAATCAGCGATGGCGTATTGAGCACGTGTAGGTGAAGGCAGGTCTAACTGTTGCCATAGTGCTTGAAGAAAGAGCTTAAAATCGCTTCTAAGGGCTGTTAAAGTGTCCATGTGGTAGATTGTACCTAAGTGGTGGTAGAGAGGCCTTCTAGGGGCTTCTAGGGGCCTCTCATGAGGGATTATCAGTCAGCAAGCTTTACGCGTGGCTTACCGTAGGTGTTAGTGATTCGTTCAAGACGACCAATAGAGGCAGTTGTTTTACGTGCTACATTAGCAGGGTCATTACTACCAATCTTCATTTCTGGATCAACTGGAACATTCCTAATAAGCCTACCGAAGTTAAGAGCTGCATTTTTAGCAGGCAGGAATCCCCAACCAGTCATAGCACGAGCAGAAGGGTTCTGGCCAGTGATATAGCCAATCTTTAGATCTTTTAGTAGCTTTAGTAGATTATCCTGTAGAGACTTTTCTTTTTGTTTAGGCATAGTTACACTCCTTCAAATCCTGGCAACCCTTGTCCAGGTACAATTCTAATGACATCAGTTAGTGCTGCTTCAGTAATTTTTTGCAACGATGAAGCTGCAGATTTCTTAGCTGGTTTGGGGACAGCAGGGCCACGAATAGATAACCTAGCTGTTGGTTTAGCTGTTGGTTTAGGTTTAGGTTTAAGCTTCGGTTTAACAGGTGCTGCAACAACAACAGGTTTAGGAGGTTTAACAGGTTCTCGATTAGCAATAGCTGCTGCCATTTGCCCTCGTGATTGACTAGGTGTCAGTACAACCTGCAACCCTTTAGGAACACCTTGAGTTGTAACTGTAGGACCTTTAGGTGTAGGTGGTTGCGCAATCTTTAATGGACCAGCTGTAGACTGTTCTACCTTTGGTGCAAACCTTGATATGTCATACTGTTCTAGACCAGCTCTTGACATTTCATTAATGTCAATACCTTCACCAGCTCGTTCACGTATGTAATCATACATGGCTACTGGATTAGCACCTTGTTTAACAAGCTGATCAAAGGTATAGTTAAATGTTTCTAGATTAGTGTCAGGTAAAAGTCTAGAACTTTGACCATTTAAATTAGTACCAAGAAGTGCTGATACATAAGGATTCAATGGACTGCCAGTAAGACCACCTCTAGTAGGAACATCTTGAGCCAACAAAGCAGCTTCAGATAACCCTTGCACTTTATTGGTAGCCATGCCAATATCCATAACCTCAGCTTGTGTCTGAGGTCTAAATGGATTCTCTAAACTACGGCCAGCTGCTTGATTAGCTTGAGCGTATTCAGCGCCTGCAGCTGCTATATTACCAGGAGCACCAGAAGCGGAAGTTTCAAAGTGACCAAGGTCAAGTTTCATTCCAAGCCTACGCCCTACTTCTTGCAGAACCTTTTGCTGATTACTCCATTCAGATCCTTCTAGTTTGCCAAGATCTTCAGCAGCTAGACCACCTGTAGCTTTGTTCCATGCTTCAATCAGTGCTGGACTTTGAGCATCTCTAAACTTTCTACCAATTAACTTACCTTTGTTATCAAAGAATGAACGAGGTAGTGAGATCTCTAATTGACTAAGTGCTTCTACTTTAGAGAGGCCAGACTCCATCAAAGATGATACAGCATCTGAAACCTGATTAGGTGTCTCAAATTGAGGAGGAATAAGGTTAGCTGCCTGGTACTGACGCATAACATTGATCTGACCTTGTGGGTCAGTCGTTGTGTAGACGCCTTCACTCAGTACTTTTTTAATTTCACGAGTCTGCTGACTACGTACAGGCATTGGACGAGGAGCCATTACTTAGCTCCCAACAACGTTAGACTCACCCTTTTTCTTTTTCTCTTCTTCCTTCATATAGTTCTCATAACTATGCTGACGGCCTTCACCAACATACTTATTAAACCGATTCTTACTAATACCACCTCGCACCTTGTTTGCACTAGACGGTTCTTTAGTACTAGGTTTCTGATTATAATCAATGCCAGAGTCATCCTTGAAATTAGCCTGCTCTACCTTAGTAGTAGCTGCAGGGCTCTTGCTAGCTCGCTTAACGCTAGATTTAGACTCCTGTGCTTGTTGAGGACTAGATGGCATACGACGACCACCTGCATTAGGACTATTACGCACATCTTCATTGATACGTTTCCTAATAGCATCCATCCGTTCCTTCTGCTTAACACTAGTGTCATCAGTACCAGAACTACGTGCCTCTACTTTTTTACGAAGCTCTCGAAGTTCTCCAGCCATACTAGCCAAAGACTGTGGTTTGTTTTTATCTTTTTCGTTAGTCGCCATAATTAATTAATGTGGGATAAGATTAGATTCTCTCTAGTAGTATGGCCAAAGGTTTCCCTCATCCATTGTAGCCAATTGTTACTACCTTTGTCCTGATTACACTTTCTGCAGCTGGGAACAAGATTTGATGTAAGGTCTTCGCCACCAAGACACTTAGGGCGAACGTGATCCAGTGTAAGTTCGTGTAGTTCATAAGTTTCTCCGCAATAAACACATTGACAATTAAAGTGCTCTTTAATAGCGCGTCTCCACATACGCTTTGCTTCAGGGCTTGTCATGGTTATTAGGTTGTAGATGTAGTGATCAGGACTAGGCAGTAAAGGAGTCATGTTATCGTGTGACTCCAATAATCTTCAAAAGATTGCTAAACACATTAGGCTGTTGCTGTGGTTTAGGCTTAACCTTAGGCTTCGGTTTAGTTAGTTGTTGGTAAATCTTAAGGACTTGTTTTGCGTTATTGACACGTTCTTTACGACTAGCTTCAGGGTCAGCTGGCCTAAAGTAGTTATTGAGAAGATGTGTAGTAGCAGCTACAACATCCTTACGTGGAGCAGTTTCCAAAGACTTCGTATAACCAACCAATGAATTACCATTAGGGTCATACTGTCCTTTATACTCCTCAGCAGCATACTGCAGTTGACGTTTAATGTCAGGACCAGGGTTAGCACGATCATATGCTTCACGCCTTGCTCCCGTATACTGCATTAACCCTCTACCTTTGCCACTGCTTTTTTCAACAACATCAACATTAGTCAGGTTAGGTGAACCTGTTTCATGCATTGCATTACCAATTAATGCAGCAGCTTGCTCAAGAGAAAATGCAGGAACCTTGCGACCAGTCATCTTACTGAACGTACCATCAGTAAGCATCCTCACAGCAGTATCCATTTGAGGACTACGAATCTTCAATGGATCAGCCATACTTCTTTCCCTTACGAGGTCGTGTACGGTTAGCCTTAGGTGATTCTAGTTTACCTTTATTAGGACCGGTATGTGAAGCATCCATACCATCACCATTGCCATAGGTACCTAGTTTACGATTAAGTTGGTTAGCCTCAGTGCGAATCTTGAGACCATCCTTTGTTTTATTGTATGCAGCCTGTTGCTTAAGACGCTTAGCCTTTGCTTCAGGGTTTGCTTTATAGTATTTAGATGTGCGACTTGCCATAAAGCCTCTTTTGTACTAGTTCAGGATCTACCTTAGGCATAATGGTAGCAAGTTTATCGAGAGGGTTACCATCATAAGCAACACCACTGATGTCATTTTTAGATAGCCAATCACAAGCCGCCTTTAGATCAGCAGTAGAGGCTTCACCAGACTTAATCCGATTGAGAAGTTCTTGTGTAACCATATTGTGGAGTTCATTAAACATGTCCTCCGTTGCTTTCTTTTTAGCCATTTCTCAATACAATCTGATCTAGTTTGTTTTCGATGCGGATCATGTGATCCTCCATCTTTTGAAGGGCAGTGGCTAACTCTTGTCGTGGAACATACTTCTCAGCAAGACGTAGTTCAATGTCGTCAATACGTTTGTCGATAGTATCCATACGAGAGTTTGACTTACCGTGAATGGACATCACACCACCACCTACCCCAACAATGAGTGATACCACCCCAGTAATGAGTGCTTCAATCATTTTCTTTCATGATTTTGATTAGTTTTTCTGCATAGGTGGGATCTGTAGCGTACCCTTCGGATACCAAAAGACGTGCACATTCCTCTGGGGTAGTGGCACGGTTTACACCTTTGTATGTTTTGTAATCTCTGTACCAGCGATCTACAAGGTACGAGACGCAGGTCTTAAGGTCTGGAAAGTCAAGGAATCCAGCGGTGATGGTGATCCATTGACCATTGATGAACTCTTTAGTTTCACGGTCAGTACCTGAACCTTTGAGACCAAAGAAATTGTTTTTACCAGAAGTGTGCTTGCCGTAGCCGCTCTCTAATGCCCATTGAGCAGCTACTACTTGGGGGAACTTAGCTCCTGCCTTAGAGGCTGCAGCTATCACTCCCGCCCAGGTGTTAGCAACAGGAGCCGTTGGTTGCGGAGTATTGGTTGGGCGGAAGGTCATAAACCAACCAGTACCTTTACCTTCAACTTCCCAACGCTTAAGCCAGTTGTGCCATGTGTACTTGACATCCTTACCACCTTTGCCAATAGTGACGTAGCCGCCATTGACGTTATCCATCTCTCCGTATGGATCGTGGAAGATACCGTGTTCTCCATCATCACCTATGAGAAGCATCCAGTGACCACCACCAACAGGATTAGAGACATGTCCTTTGTGGAGGATACCTGTAGCTACTGGGTAACCAGCCCTAAGTTCATTAAGTAGATCCTGTCTTGTACCCTTTTGGTAGAAGGTAGCAAACACACCGTATTGCTGACAGGCTTTTATTTGACTTGTAGAGGAAGTAGTATCACCGTACTTAAGGACTGTACGGAGGTAGTCATCATCTGCATTACTACCCTTCAGCGCATCAGGTAGGAGATACTTGACGGCCATAGCACACGTAGAGCTAAAGCACATCCGATCTCCATGACCTGTTGCACTATCTGTCTGGGGGTAGTACTGCTTAACTTGCAGCAATACCATGATAATTACTTCCCTCTAAAGGTTCTACGGATACGACGTACTGTGTCATCTTCAGTACGGGTCTTACTAAAGTAAGCGGCAGCCATAGAAATGGCTTGGGTAACGCTATTGGAGCGGCGCTTCTTGGTCATACCAAGGTATTCAGAAGCGATGAATAGGATGAAGAAGGCAAGTGTTTCGTAGGACACTTTGATGCCAAGGATGGTGATCATAATTGATTAGGCGGGTTTTTTAACTAAGTAAATTGACCTTATTCACGAAGATGCGGCAGAGGAGTGGATCTGGGATTTAAGCTGTTCGACTTCAGCGGAAAGCTGTTGCACGGCTTTGATTAGGGGAGCAATTAGCTCCGTGTAGCCGACAGAAAGGACATCCTTGCCGCCGTTGATCGAATGATCTTGGTAGCCACCAAAGTCGATACCAGCTGCATCGCAGGCCGCTTTGACTTCTTGAGCAATCAAGCCATGGTGATAGCGGTTGCGCTTCTTGCTGCCGTCTTGCGGGTGTTCAATGACCTCTTGAACAATGCGAATTTTGTCCTCGCCATTATCATTTGTGTAGGTTTCCTCTCGTTCAATAATTTCCCTATAGCTTTCACGGTAATTCCAGCGAAAATCAACGGGGCGAAGGCTATTGATGAACTCAAGCCCTAGCATTGTATTTCTGATGTCAGCCTTATCCCTTTCGTCCGAACGATTTTGAACGGCGCCATAGGCATAGGTTGTAGTAAAAGCATCACCAAGTTGAACTTGATTTGCGGCTGTTACCTGCGAGTTGTAACCGACTCCAGAACAGTTGCCAAAGGTCGAGTTGGTTGATAAAGCGGCACTCCCAAGCGCCGAGCAATAGTTGGCACTGGTCAGACCATAAAGAGCCTGCTCGCCAACAGCGACGTTCCCGGCACCAGACGTACAACTGCCAAGGGAGTAGCGACCCACCGCACTATTATTAAACCCGTCTTGGTTAGCGGTGAGAGCAAACCTGCCGACTGCGGTGTTCTGGTATCCGGTGGTGTTGTTTTGAAGCGTATTGCCACCCAGCGCCGTATTGCTGTCGCCATTGCCAGCAGAGACCATAGCATCGTTGCCAATGGCGGTGTTGTTACTGCCGGTCGAAGATGCCGCAAGTGCTCGCCTACCCATGGCAACATTGCTATTGCCTGTAGTCAGACTGGCGCCCGCCGCACTTCCGATGACGACGTTGTAAAGGCCGGATGACGAAGATGCCGAAAGAGCTTGGTACCCAATGGCTACAGAGTCAGATCCTGTGTGATACCAGCCAGCCTGTCTTCCGATGGCAATAGTTCTGTTGAGTGTGCCAAGGGCCAATGCTTGCGAACCGATTGCTACGTTATCTTCACCATTGCTGTTTGATACAAGGGCTCCATTGCCTACTGCGGTATTGTTAGATGCGGTACAAAATTGAAGGGCCTGCACTCCGACCGCAGTGTTGTAATTGCCAGCAATGTTACTATTTAGAGCCCAGGAGCCGACGGCGGTGTTGTAGTAACCGCCAGCGTTCAAGCGCAAGGCAACAGAGCCAAATGCGGTATTGCGCCTACCTGTCGTGTTGTTGCCAAGAGCGTACGATCCAAATGCAGCGTTAAAGTTGCCGGATGCCCATGTAAGCGTAGAGGAGCTATGTTGCTTTGGAACATAGGTATTAGAGCTCAATGCTCCGTAACCATACGCTTCGTTTTGGGGCTGATCGTCAGTATTTGCGGGATCCAATACTAACAAGCCATTTTGATAACCCCATCCAGCAGCTATTGAGGTTACTAAGTAAGTATCGCCACCCAGGTCGATAACACTATTAGGATGAGCAGCTTTAGCGGCATCAATTTCAGCCGTATCATCAGCAACCCCATCACCAACGGCTCCAAAGTCTTTAACACTCACCACATCTTGCAGCTTTGATTCAACGGTGCGCTGCACAGCACCAGTACCAACTTGGATGAAACCTCCACCCAGGTCGGCTAAGTCACGTGTTTTTGTCATTATTAGATACTGTTGTTTGAGTGTACTTCGACGATATCCCCAACCGTAAGTGCAGGGGTTACTGTAATTTGTGTGCCGGGAGATGTAGCTGTGTAATCAACGCCACGAATCTGCAGAACACCATTAATAAAGACTTGCTCTCTATTAACAGTATAGCTCAACACATTGTTACTGATAGACCCTGTACCTGTAAGTACTGTTTGCCCTGAAGTAGCAGTATGTGCCCAACGGGAATAGCTATAAGAAGCAGCTGGGTTAGCAGCAAGGTAATTAACGCACCTTACTTGGACAACATCTCCAGCAGTAAGTCCAACAAGAAATGTAATTGTGTTACCGTTAGAAGCAGTGTAATCACTATTGCGCTGCTGAAGGGCACCATTAAGGTAAACCTGCTCTTTTCCTGATTGGTATTCAAGAACAGTTCCAGATGTTCCAAGTACAGTTTCACCACCAACAGCAGTATAAGACCAGTTAGTATAACCAGGAGGACCAGATGCACCAACCTTAGTATCTACATAAAGTTTGTTAGCAGCATCAGTATCGGAGGTGGGGTTACTTTGTAGGTTAATAACTTTATAACCACCCATGTCAAGATTACCAACCATTGGGTTGGAACCATCAGTACTAACAGCGTTATTAGTGATTTCCTGTGTTACGTACAGGTTTTGAGTGAAGTTATCATTCAGGTCCTTTGCTCGGATAGCAGAGCCAGAAGAAAAGACAGCAGACAAAGCATCATCATCAGTATCTCGAAAGATACGAATAGAGGCCCCATTAGCAGGAGCATTACCTGCAGTGAACAGGACCTGACCACCGGTCTTTGTCGTATAGTTAAGGCTCTGTAGGTTATAGTGAGTACCAGCTGTTTTCAGTACACCACCAACACTAACCTTAATATCAGTAGATTCAAGCCATTTAAAGGTGAAAGAAAAGGGTCCTAAATTGGACCCATTACCAGTGAATGTATTTTGTGTAGTTGCCATTTAGGGTTATCGGTACATTTGGGTTAGTCGCTCAATCTCTGCTTTACGACGATCAGCAGCCCTGGCAGCATCATCAATACGACCCTGCTTCATAAGGTTCTTATTGGTCAGGGATTCTTGAATGGAACGCCACATCGGTTCATTCTCTTGCTGCATACGCATCTCAGCAGCCTTTTGGGCTTGAGACATGATATCATTCATCACTGAATAGACTTCACTTTGAGCTGCTTGGATCTCCTCAGATGGACGACCTTGAACACGCATTGCACGAATACGGTCTAGTTGATCGTTATACTTTTTGTTCTTGCTGAGTTTATCAAACTCTTTCCAGATTTGTTGTTCACCGATATACTTATACAGAATCTCACGCTCTTGAGGAGTGTACTCGTGGTTACCAGTACTATCCTTACGGATCATCTGGATACCATCCCATCCACTATCAATCAACCACTGACGCCAAGGTTCAGTGCCATCACTGATCTTAACAGGATTGATAGCATTTAATGCACGCAGTACTGGATTATCGATATCGTTAAGTGGGTTACCAGTGTAGATATCAATCTGTTCAGGAAGCTTACTAGAGAAGCCAGGAACCTTATTGGTCACATAGCCAATGAGATCATTGTAGATATCCTTCTGGGAGCTTGTGATAGCGTTAGACACAACACCAAGAGCACCAGACATAGGAATAGCAGATCGTGCTTCATTAGCAAGGAATCGAGTGATAGCTGTCTCGTCACCATTAGCAACAGCAACGACAGGTTCAAGACCAGCAACCCAAGACTTATTAACAAACGTAGCAGAAAGAGTCCACATCAGTTTATCAACAAAACTCTCAGTCAAGGTAGAACCGATATCACGAGAGTAGTAAGCAAGGTCGCCAACAAGAGTCAAGATAGTATCAAGCGGTTCATAACCAGCATAGCTCACCCACTTACCAGCAACATTGATAGTCTTTTGTTGCCAGTTAAAGTTATCACGTAGTTTCTTACGTTCAGCAGCATTAACAGGACCATTACCACGGATATTACCACCTAAGGCATAGCCAAACATTGATGTAGCAAGGAGGCCACCAAAGGCAACACGACCACGATACTCAGCTTCAAGACCTTTGAAGATTGCCATACCATTAGGAACAGCATCATAAGCAATGTTGTGCTCCATCAATGCCTCTTTGATCTTATCAATATCATCACCTGCCCACAACACCTTAGAGTACTTATTCATTCCAGGCAGAGTAGCGATAGGTGTATAAGACATAGCTGTCTTAATACCACCAACACCAGTCTTCGGGAACATAAAGAAGGGTTTGAGGATAGGCAGTTTATTGATACCTCGTGTCAACCATGCAGCAGTTTGATCATCAAGGTTAAGTGCAATCTCACCAGTAGCGTTCTTAACAGCAGCATCAGTTAGATTACCGAGAGAATCAAAAGATTCATCATAAGCAATCTTCTCAGCCTTAGCCAATTGTTGAGCAAGTTCTTGTCCTTTGTAACCAATACCAGCTACCTCATCCCATGCCCTAGCACGAGCAAGTTGTGAAGCAACAGTAGTTTGTACAAAGGAGTCAGCACTAATCATTGCATTAGTACCGTACTTAAACCAACGCCAGTTACCAAGGTCATACAGGAACCTAGCAGAACGGTATTGGAAGAGACGACCCCAATCACCATCCTTTTCCCATACAGCTTCCATATCAGCAAGCGTATCCCATAGGTTAGGGTTATAGTCAGTTACCAGGTCTTCACGAGCAAGGTCACGAGGATCCATGTTAGCATCATTACCCCAACGACCATTATTCCAGGTACGCTTAAAGGTACTCCAAGCATCACCCATTGCACGTTTGTTAACATTCCAGAAGGAACTATAGACATACGTAGCTTTACGGAGATCTTCAGGAGTGTTCTTACCCATCAGCATACCAATACCAGTACCTAGAAAGGCATTACTAGTACGGAGTGTAAGGGATACAGTGTTACCAGTGATTGCTTTAAGTGCAGAGATACCAGACAATACGTTGTTATAACGTACTGACCACACACCTTGAGCAAAAGCATTAAGACCACCATCACCACTATAGATAAGCCCCATAGGACTGACTTGCTTAGCAGCCCACTTCATCAGCTTATCAAGTGTATCAACATCACCATTGGACAATGCAAATGCATCAATCAATGGTTGAGCAGCATCAGGACGTTCCGTAGCAATCTTACGGATCATATCCCGATAACCTTGTGACTGGGCGTGCTTCTCTTGAGCTTTAAGGTTAAAGTCTTCAGTAATCTGTCTAAGAGCTGCTTCTTTATCAGGGGCAGCCTCTAGGTACTTCTTCCAACGATCTTGGTTCTTAAGTGCCCAACCAGCAATATACTTATTGAGAGCATACTCTTCCATAAGGAAAGCCAATCGATCACCGATCATCTCAGTAACACGATTGTAGTCTGCACTTTCAGGGAATGCCTTATAGCCTTCAGCAATATCAGCGATCTCCCTACCTACTGTATCCATAGCACGAGCTGATGTTTCAGTAACAACTCTACCAAGATACTTATCAGTCAGGTCACGCATGGCAAAGCCAATACCTTCAGCTTGGATATCATTGATGTATTTAATTTTACGACCATCAAGGAGATGCTTTACATCACGGTTATCAAGGAATAGATTCTTAAGATCAGATACCTTATCAGTACCAATGATATCGTTATAAATCTTCCAAGCTGCATCACTCATCTGAGCTTTGGTGTACCTAAAGCCGTCAACGATAGCATCAAAGTTACCAGTAGCTCTAGTACCTTCAGCAAGTCCTTCCAGGATATCACGTGACTTGCTATTACCTTTACTCAGGTCATAGTATGCACGTTCAGATAAGATAGGAGCAGGAGTACCAGTAGACGTACCCATCTTAATAGCAGTAGTATCTGCCATATTCCTAGCATGATTACCAGGAGGGATACTAAAAGCAGCAGTAGCACCTTCAGGGAACATCTTAGAGGTGACCATAGGATCAACTCCACCAGCCCCTTCAGGATCGTCCATAAGGCGCTGTTTACCCACCTCATCTATCTGAGTATCCCGACTAGTCTGCTGACGCTCTACAAACGATTCTAGGGGGCTCTCAGTGACATCTGAAGCACCGGTATTAACGTACTGAGAGTTAAGGTTAGTAGCTTGCTTGTCAAGTTCCTTGATTTGTGTATCAAGGTTACTAATCTGAATGCTTTGAGCAATAAGCTCTTCTTCATTAGCAGGAACCACAGAAGAGATCTGATCAAGTTCTTCTTGAAGAGAAGCACGTTGGGTCTCTAGTTCAGATACCTTAACGGCAGTAGCAGAGTCACCATTAACAAGAACCTCAGAAGACATAAACTCCTGAGCTGTCTTATCCTTAGGTTTAAACCAATCCATGACTCCTTTGCCAGCAGCAGCAGAGTAACCGATGACATCACCAATAATAGTTAGACCAGCAGATTCATACTGATTTTTATGCCGACGTACTTCAGGAGAGTCAGTATCTTTAACAACAAGTGCATCAGGAACAGGCAACCAAGGTGCAGCTTCCTTTACAATTGTCGATACCGTATCACCTTCTGATTGATCACTAATGGCATTAACAGCTACATCCCCTGCAGCATTAATACCAAGAGCAGCAAGGCCACGTGCAATAGGGCCACCTGCCATACCAGTAGTAGCAACACGTGATGCAGCACCAACACCAATACTAGGTACAAGGATAGATGATACTTCCCTTACCTTTTGAAAAGCAGGGTTCTTGTATTTAGTCTTAGCATCCCATGCATCATCAATCCATTCAGCACCTGGTATACGACCAATAGCATCCATACCAAAGTCAAGGACACCCATACCAATGGAGCCAATGCCTTCAAGGGTACGTTGAGCATAAGTACCAATATCTTCTCCAAGAGTAGCATTAGGGTCACCACTGCCATACATAAAACCACTACCTTGATTAAGTGGTTCCTTAGGTTGGTTCTCCCCAGTACCCGTCAATTGTTGAGTGGCTTGCTGAGCAGGTGATTTAACAGGTTGCACATTACCAGCTTCTTTATTCTGTGCTGGTGTAGCCTCCTTAAACATTGTTTGAGGAGCGTTAGTTTTAGGATCATAGGCAGGAGCTGCTGCTGCTAATGCCTGCTCCTGAGCCCTATATTCCTCCTCTAGACGCCTCAGTTCTTCATCATCTGCAGCGTAGGGAGATTGTGTCATACTGATTTACCGTGTAAGAAACTGAAACGCCGACCATCCGGCAATTGAATAATAACTAAGGCTCCATGCTGTGTTGATTGTTTAGAGACAACCCTAGCTCCATTACGCAGGAATACTTTAGATCCACTAGCAGTACCATAGTCAACACCATGAGAGCCACGTGCAACATGCTGAGCAAATGTATTGGTAATAGGAATACGACTCAATGGAACTCTACCAAGCTGCGGGTCATCGACAACAACAAAGTTATCTAATACGTTAGTTGGGAAGTTACGAGCCCTTTCATTTTGAGGAGTATTCGGATTATCTTGCTGTTTGACATCAAGATGTGGACCAGTGGAAGTCGGACCAATGTTACCAGTAATGTAAGCAAGTGTGGTGCTCATGTAATTAGTGTTACGAGCAGGAGGTGCAGGTGTATAAGGTTGATCAACATTAACACCCATCTGTTGCATCACACGAATGATCTTACCAGGATAGGCTGCTTCACCACCAGCATAACCAGCAGCAGCAATAGCCTCAATGGCTTGACGTGGCGTCTTAGCTTTAGAAAGCCCAGGAGCATAGCGTGGATCAGTCATGAGATTCATGAAGTCCTTAGCAGACTCAAGCGGTGAAGCATAGTCCCTCCAATAGGAACCATTCTTCTGTGTACCTTGACCAGGCCTTGCTTTGATATTAAAGACATTGTTCTTACCTGAGGTGTAACGACCCCAGCCAGATTCCAATGCCCACATAGCAGCCATCACTTGAGGGAACTTAAAGCCAGATGCACTACCAAGAGCTTGCACATCAGTATAACCAGCATTACCTGTACGTACAGTAGCAGGTGCATGACCACTACCAACAATAGCAGTGTTGATGTTATCCTGAGTAATTGGGTTACGAGTAAGGAGGCTCTTGAGATAAGGGTCAGTCGTAGTACGATCTAGTGTATCCAATGCACCAGGCTTAACTTGACCAGTAAGCTTAGCCGCCTTAAGCTGAGCATTAAGGATATCCGTAGGGGACATACCAGGGATAGCCCTGCTTAGTTGACGATACAGTTCAGGAACAGAAACTGGTTTACCATTCTTAATTTGATTGTCAATACTCTTCAAGATAGCAGGGCTAGTGAGAACCTCTGTACTGATTTTACTATTGTCCCTACGTACACTAGCAATCGTAGCTGATACATCAGTTACAGTACTGATATTCTTAGGAGCACCAGGGTGATTACCAGGAGTAAAGGCATTAAAAAATGCTTGACTACCTGTGGCTTTACCAGAAGGAGTAAGAAGGAATCTACCAGTGCCTTTCTCAATAGCTGTCAGTACATCCAACCTAGCCTTCTCAGCAGCTTGAGAAGGTTCCATAGTTGTAGAGTACTGTTTGAACTTCTGATTATAAAGACGCAAAGCATAATCAGATGCACTACGAATACTATAGTGTGCATTCTTAGTAGTGCTATCACCAACCAGTTTTTGCTTAAGAGCATCAGTTAGTTCAGCTTTAATAACTTCTGGAGAGATGCCAGAGTTAGCCCTAGCATTGTCCAAACGTTGAGCACGAGACAACCATGTCTCACGTACTTCAATCGGCACACCAGGCTTATTAACATCCTCTGCAGATAGAGTACCAGCCTCCTCCTGATCCCTAAACAACTTATTCCAGAAGTCTTGATTCTGACGTTGAGGGGTAAAAGCAAGAGCAGCTTTCAGACGATCAGTTGGGATACCAGCAAGTTCTGCTTTCTTAATGATGGTATTCAGTTCATCCTCATTAGGATTGTTCCCCTGAACCCATTCAAGAAGCTTCTCTTCTTTTACCTTATTTTCCCTGTTTTGTTGAGCTTCAATTTGAGCAGCTTCCTGATTAGACTCAGCCCTACGCTGCTCCATCAACTCATCATACTCAGCAGGGAACCTATCCTTCATACTACCCTGATCAGTCTGGGCATTAGATAGGATAGTTTGTACATCAGTATCACTAAACAGGGTAGGGTCCTTAAGGACACGATACAACTCATCCCTAGCACCCTTAAGACCAAGAGGCGTTGTAGCATCTTCCCCATACGTCAATGCAAGGGCATTGAGAGAAGACATAAGTTGCTCACCTGTCTTAGTAGCAACAAGATTCCTGATCTCTTGACTACGGATATCGTCTGACTTATTACGAATGTCAGACTTCCTAGCGGCTTCGACGTGTCCAGTATAAGCAAGATTAGCTCGCTGCAGGGGCTCCATAAGGAGCATTGGGTTGATACCTTCAAGCCCATTCAACTTGACAAACTCATTAAGCAACTCAGGAGCTGCTGCAGCACGTTGCTCTGCAGTTGTCAGACCACGTTCATTGAGTTTATCAAGCGACCAAGAGCCATAGGTAGCCAGTACTTGAATACCATGCTGTTGAATAATACCAGCCTTACGAGCTGGATTACTAGACATCAAAGCTGAGATCAGATAAGGAGAAGCTCCCTTTTTTTGTAGCTCAGCTGTGATCATGTCATTAGACTTGCCAGCTGTCTTAGCAAGAGTAATTAGGTTCTGGGCATCGTTAATTTGCTGAGCAGAGATTTCACCAGTAGCCACTTTATAGCGACCTTCAGCTTGCTGCGCTTCATCCTGCTTCTTCTTATATTCAGTGACAGTATCAGCAAGAGTCGTACTAAATTTAGACAGACTCTCGAACGTAGTAATGATATTCTTGCTACGCTGTAGTTCATTTTGAACTAGAGTCTGAGCATTTTTATCAATAAACTTCTGTCTATTCTCATCAAGTGATTTTTCATAGAGATAATTCCTATCCCTATCTTGAGATTCAATGTTTAGTTTCCTCTCAAGACCACGGGCATAGTCATCCCTTACTTCCTTTATAGCCCTGCGATTATCTTCCATGTTACGTATAACACGGTTGTCTCGCTCTTGCATCCGATTGAGACCTTCTGTCGGGGCTTTAATAGGATCGAAACCTATACTACGGGCGTACCCTCTGTAACTTACTTGATCCATTTAAGTTTTATTAGGTTATTTAATAAAGCCAGCAACACTACCAAGACCGCTACTAGCAGCACCGAGAATACTACCTGCCATTGAAGCTTGAGCGCCTTTGATCGGTTTAGGACCAAAGTCAGCTTTCTTAAGTTTACGGGGCTTAAGATACTGAGCACGCGGAGTAGTAAGTGGCTTAGGTGCTTCAATAGGACGATCAGGCATCAACATACGATTAGCTTCTGCTGCAAGGTCTGCACCAAACTTATCATTAGCAATCTTACGTAAAGCACCTTGAGCATCAGCTTGAGCACTGATCAAAGATTGAGCAAGGATAGCTTGGTTACGACCAAATGATGCAAACTCAGCTTGTTCAGCCTTATCTGCACTCCTACCTACTTGACCCTTAACTGCAGTTGTACCTTGTGTTTGCAGAGCTTTAATAATAATGTCTTGATTCTGGAGTGCTAGTTCATTAGTAGCATCTTCCAGTTTACGGTATTCAGCTTCAACAGCAGCTGATTTAGCTAGTTCGTTAAAGGTAAGCTGTTGGTTAAAGATCTGCTCAGACTTAGCATATTGCTTAAGGTCTTGAGCATATTGTTGACGTTGAATCTTGAGCTGATACTGCCAGTCTTGGAGATTAGTGGCATCCTTAAATGCGCCTAATGTCTCTTCATTCTGTACGTTGTACCGCCACTGTTCAACATTATGCTTACGGTCGGCTCTAAGACGATCTTTACTGTATTTCCAAGACTGTAGATCATACCCATACTGCCTATCAACAGCAGCATTTTGTGCAGAGGTACTAGCAGCCGAACCAGCAATGCCAGCAATAGCGCCAATGCCAGCAATAATTGCATTCCACATATCTTAGCTCCTACCGTAGAATCCAGGTGAGTACCTGCCTTCCCATTGCATAGACACAAGACTAACTGGGAATGGTGTATTAGATGTTACTTTCATTGTATAGTTGTCAGGCCTCTGATGAACAGGAACTTTATAAACGTATGAGTCACGGAAGGGAGCAGTGTTAGCTGTGTAGAAATCAGCAATTTGAGCACCACCAATACTATACCAACCAGGCCTACTACGATCTTTTAGGTAGAAGTAAATATCACCACCAAGTCCAGTGTAGAACTGCATACGAGCAGTAGTGGTTACAGCAGTAAAGTCCACACCTTGCTGACCCATACTATAGTAGTACCTAGGAAGCGTTACTTCCATGTTGTACTCATAGCCAACATAGATGTAGTTAGCGGATACATCACCAGGGATATTAAAATAAGTACCACCACCATCAGATAGAAGTGTAGCAGTATTTGTATATCCAGATTGTGTACCAGAGCCACCAGCCTTCAACGTACCAACAACAAACTTAATTGTCCTAGCAGTGTTGAAATAAGTAGGTAGGTAGACCTTAGTAGTATTAGCAACTTGATTGTAACTAGGTGCTGTAGGAGGTGCTGGTGATACAATAGCAGCATCCGTTACTTCACACCATGAATCAAGAGCTGGGTCAACTGTATTACCTAAGATGTTAACAAGACCACCAGTAGTGGCAGCTTGTACTAGCTTATACTGAGTAGTTGTGTAACCTTCTGTTCCACTAGTGAGTACATACAGCACATCACTTTGAATAGCAGCATGGATAACATTAGACGGCAGATACCACTTAACCCAGGAGGCCATAGGACGCTCGTCTCCCTGCTCGTAGAAGCGGTGCAGGTACATATACCTTGAAGTCCTACCAGAGCCCACCCACAGGCCGTTCTGGGCGCTTCCTACAGCGTCTGTGATAGTGCTTGGGATCCACTCAGGAACAACCTTCGTAGTTTCAGTTACAGTAGGTGTCTCCCGTTGACCACGAATAAAGATCTCAAATGCCCTAGCCCAGCTTTGGTTACGACTAATATAAAGAATAGTAGAACCAAGATCAACTGGCTTCAGGTAGCGATCATACTCATAGTTAGCAATGGTACTAATCGTACAATTAGAAGGAGTCCAGGCTCCATTCTCAGCTTCCATCAGGAACTGTTGGCTATCACTAAGCAACAGCAAACCCTGTGTAACTGGTACAACAGAACGTACAATAGCAGGTTTAATACTAGCACAGCTAAGATCAATAGGATCAGAAGCTGTCAATGTAGTAGCCGACTTATGATAGAAGTTATAGTAGTCACCAGCCCGAGACATGGAGACATTATCTTCAGTCAGAAACCCAAACCTATTGTTAAACAGGAAGATATCACTAATGGTATTACCTACAAAGGTAGGTTGACTATTAGAGTCATCATCTCCTACACCACGTGGCTCCCAAATTAAAGTATCAGCATTAGCTGTAACTGTAGCTGAACCATCAATCTGAGTAGAGCCATCTAGGAACGTAGCTTTAAATGTAAGAGGACTAGTGCTAGTACGAATAAGAGCAACAGGCATTGTGTTCTCATTAAAGCCTGTACTCACATTAGGCGCTACAGTCTCTTCCCAATAACCCTTACCACTTGTTCCGTTATCTGCTACAAATTTAAGGTAGAAGTCATCAAGAGCTGCAGAAGCATTAGCTACCTTTACTACTTGATCATGTTTTCCTTGCTCAGGTAGTTTAGAAAATAGTTCTACTGAATCTTGAAAAGCTCTGAAATACTTACCATCAGGACCACCAAATGCAGATACATTAGTATCTGTGTTAAAGGTCAAGTATATAGTATTATCAATAATGGTCTTAGTAGCAAAACCAGAAGTAATAGCAGCTGATATGCCAGCCATCACTGTACTGATGATAAGATTACCAGAACCAGATGAAGGAGAAGTATAAGTAAAGGTTGTACTATTTAACGTTACTGAATATGTAATAGCATGATCAACAGTGTTGACTACAAGTGTAGCCTGCCTATTTGCATTCCATGTAGGAGCAGTCTTAGCAGTTACTGTCTTCTCAGTATTCAGGATATACGTATAGTCATTAATGGTAAGCGTTTTAATGCTCCTATAGTCAGCTGCCGTAAGATACGACACAATAGAAGCTTGCTTACCAGTAGGGTAGTTAATGGTAGCTGTCTGGCCAGTTAGTAGATTCCAAACACTAAGTACACCAGCACTAGATACACTAGCAATATACTTATCAGTAGCACTTTGTAGGATACTAAACCATGCAGCATTGTCAGCTGTATTAGCAGTTAGACCAGATAGCTTCCCAAGGAACTTACCACCAGGACGCTTAAGCATACCAAGTGTAATATCAGGGTAGCAGTTAAGCGCTTCTTTAACTTGACCAAGCAGCATCTTCTCATCAGCTTGCTGAGAGACACCACCAAGGAAGTTAGGAATACGTTGGGAAATAGCTGTCATCGTGCAAGTGCCTTAAATGGTTTATAGCTATTATAGAAGCCATCGCCTTGTTTGAATCCAAACATCGTGTAGTCTCCTTGGTTACATTCGTACTCAAGGCAGTTAGCACGACGCCATGTTTCAAATGAAGACAAGGCTTGAGTCAAGTTTACATCACCAACAAGTCTGATAGCACAACGTGTAGCAGCTCTTGCTGTGACATAATCTCGGAATACTTGTGGGAGATCTGAGAAATCATAATACCAAACTACATCAACATCATAAGTTTGAGTAGTATCCCACACATCAGTATGTTCTAGTTTATCGTAGAGTCTACCATTCCTAATCACAGTATCATATGTACTGTTAGCAACAGTGTCACTCAAATCCAGTTGCAGCATACTACCAGTCATAGACAAGTAGCCATTAACATCTGGTGTTAGGGGATATTCATTTTCTTTATTGAATGTCCATCCCTCTGCCTGTACCTCACGAGAGACTTGTGTCAGAGTCTCATAAACAATTGCAACTTCCGGGTTGATTGGAATCTCTGCACTAGTACCATCCTCATAGGTGATAGTTTGTGCTTCGATGGTGGTTACAGGCGCCTGACCAATAGACGCCAGAATTTCATTAACAGCTTGTAGCTCAGCCTGAGCGTTATTGGTTGTTGGCATAACAATAATGTTATATACAAATTAAAAAAAAAGGATCCCGAAGGACCCCCATTTATACGATTAACTCACGAGGTACCCGAGCGGGTAATAGCCGGAGAGTCAAGTTCAGCACCAGGGTAAGCGGTACGCATACCTTGGGTTTCAGAGAACACACCACCGTAGTTAGTGGGTGCAGAGCGGCTGGTACGAGCCACCGAACGACGAATAGCCGTAGTGTTCGTGATGCTGCCGCTAGAAGCGTTATAGTTGGAGCCAGCAGTAAAGGAGAAGGAGGACCGGGTGCTGGGAAGACCAGCAGCCCGAGTACCGCCTACACCATTGCCGCCAGCATTGCTTGCAGCGTTTGCCATGATCAGAAGTACCGATATTCAAAGGAAGAGCCAGCACGAATGATGGCCGACTGAGCAGCAGTTGCAGTGTTCTGAGCAAACTGGAAGACCACCTGACCAGCGGTAGTACCGTTCTGGAGAACACCAGTCAGACGCAGCACACCGTTCACACCAGTAGCCAGCAGCGCAGTGCTGTCAGCTTCAGTGATGATCACAGAGGTCACACCAGCGGTGAGATCATCAGCCACGTTATCAGTAGCCAGACGATAGAGAGTCGGGGATGCGGGCACATCCACACGATACTTAAGGTCACCAGTAGCAGTACTGGTATAGAACACGGTATAACGGAAGAGAACCCGCTCGTTGATACCGACAGGGATGGTCAGCTGAGGAACAGTGACCAGGGTTGCACTGTTGGTAACCGTTTGATCAGCATCAACGACATTACCAAGAGTCATAACATCGGGCTGATATACAGCTCCGAAGTTACCATTAAGAGTAAGAGACATTTGTTAGTTCCTGAAAGAATTAAGTTGCAGCAGTGTTGCCAGCAATAGAGCTAGCAGCGGAGGCACGATCCAATTCACCAGCACCACTAAGAGCGCGACCATACTCCAGAGGAGTATTGGGGTTAATAGTGAAACTTTTAACGGATTTGGAGGAGCCAAAGATCTTACCATTTGGTGCGTTAGGTGCAGCAGAGGCACCACCAATGGTCACAACACGCGAGGAGCCGGGAACAATAGACATTGCTCAGTACCTCACTTATCAGGAACGAGCCGACTGCAGCTCGATAGCAGCAGCGGGGTTCAGAGTACCCACACCCATAGCAAGACGACCCACGATCAGATCACCCTGGTACATCACAGAGACATCACCAGAGGTAGTTTGAACAGAGGGAGCAATAGCTTCCACAACGGCAGCAGCATCCTTGTAATAGATCAGACCACAGTGGGTGCTGAAGTCACCGCCGTAATCGTTGTTCTCACCAGACACACGGCCCACAGTACCAGCCAGGAAGGGCAGGTTGTTGGAACGCTTGATAGAGATACCAGCGATCTCATAGAGACCTTCGCCGGAGTTCAGGTTACCCTGGTTATTACCGTAGTCACGGTTCAGGATGTTGCTATCGACTTGGGAGACGAGAGCATAGTACTGACGCGGGGACAGCACAGCGGTACGACCTTGCTTAGGCAGGTTCTTCTCATCCAGAATAGCAGCAGCTTCGAAGAAAGCATCAACCAGAGCTTGAGCATCGAACTCTTTCTGCACACCCAGTTGGATCACAGAACCGCCGGGCTCGGGGCCAGGAGCAGCAGTGATGGGGTGAGCTTCACGAGCAGCCTTAGCGATCTGACGGAAGATCTTTTTATCATAAGATTCGGCTAGAGCATAGCCAATCTTTTTAGCGATCTCGCTTCGCAGCGAGTAGTGAGCAAGAGTCTCATCGAGATCATAGACGAATGCCGAGCTGATCAGCAGGTCGTCACAAACGACGGTCTTCTCTGCCACCGGAGGATCACCGGACCCAAGGATCGGGGTGCCAGGTGTATGGTAACCCGCCTGCATACGGCCAGTAAAGATGAACTGCATAGCTTTGCCGTTCTTGAGAGTGCGGCTTTGCACAGTTCCTTTGGCGATCGTAGCCCCTTCATAGGCCTTGAACATTTCGCCACTGAACAACTTCAGATAAGTTGCGTACTTAGTATCATAAGCCTGGGAGCCAGCGGTGTTCGATACCGCCTTATTAAGCGTACCCAGTACTGTTTGGTTGACGTTAGCCATTAGAGTAGAGAGATTTGTTAGGACTTCTCTCCAAGCTTGGAAAAATTTTGCGCTTTAAAATATATACGATGTGGTCTCTCCCACCGTCATGGCAAAGGGTATCGGTCGTAACCGGCCTAAGCCAAAGAAAAGGGGGTCCTACTCTGAGGTGCCCCCAATCCATTACCCAATCAATGGAGCACTACGTGCAGCCAAATCAAGAGGGAAGTTATGAGCATTACGCTCGTGCATAACCTCAAAACCAAGATTAGCCCTATTGAGAATATCAGACCAAGTGTTAACCACCTTGCCTTCAGAGCTAACCAGAGATTGGTTGAAGTTGAATCCATTAAGGTTAAAGGCCATGGTGCTCACTCCCAGGGCGGCAAACCAAATACCGACCACAGGCCAAGCAGCAAGGAAGAAGTGAAGGCTACGAGAGTTATTGAAGGAAGCATACTGGAAAATAAGGCGACCAAAATAACCGTGAGCAGCAACGATATTGTAAGTCTCTTCTTCCTGTCCAAACTTGTAACCATAGTTCTGAGAGATCTCCTCAGTTGTCTCACGTACCAGAGAGGACGTAACAAGCGAACCGTGCATTGCACTGAATAGCGCCCCACCGAACACACCAGCAACGCCAAGCATGTGGAATGGGTGCATGAGAATGTTATGTTCGGCTTGGAAGACAAGCATGAAGTTAAAGGTTCCCGAAATACCCAGAGGCATACCATCCGAGAACGAACCTTGACCAAACGGATAGACGAGGAAGACTGCGGTCGCCGCTGCGACAGGAGCTGAGTATGCGACAAAGATCCAAGGCCTCATCCCTAGTCGATAGCTAAGTTCCCACTCTCGTCCCAGGTAAGCAAAGATGCCAATGAGGAAGTGGAAGACTGTGAGTTGATACGGACCCCCGTTGTAGAGCCATTCATCAAGTGAATGAGCTTCCCAAATTGGGTAGAGGTGAAGTCCGATGGCATTGCTGCTCGGAACGACGGCTCCCGATATGATGTTGTTTCCATAAAGAAGACTCCCAGCTACGGGCTCTCGGATGCCATCAATATCGACAGGGGGAGCCGCAATGAATGCAAGAATAAAACAAATGGTTGCTGCCAACAGGCAAGGAATCATCAGCGTTCCAAACCAACCAACATAAAGACGATTATTGGTGCTAGTTACCCAGCTACAAAAAGAGTCCCAGCTATTAGGCCGGGACTGAGTTACTGCGATTGCAGTCATAATGAAGTTAGTTAAGACGAGTTACTTTAATCCGTCCAACTCCAGAGTCAGTGAGACCGATAGCATCAGCCGCACCTTTACTAAGATCGATTTCCCTACCATGAATGTAAGGACCGCGATCTGTTACCCGAACAATGGCACACCTCTGATAGCAGACCTTAAGTCTTGTACCGAAGGGGAGTGTCTTGTGCGCTGCAGTAAGGGCATGTTGATTATACCGTTCGCCATTCGCGGATAGCGAACCATGGAAACCAGGTCCGTACCATGAGCTAATGACTGACAGAGTAGTTAGAAGAGGAATCATGATAAAATAGCAAAGAACTATTATATTGATTACGCTTACAAATCCGCCAATACACGCGCAGTATTGACGGATCTACCAATACATCAGCAGCCTTTCTTGCCGCCGCCTTTACCGCCTTTTCCTTTCATTATGCGAATGCGAAGAAACCAGATACGTCAGCTAGAGCAAGACCAGTTGCAGTGTTATCAGTCAAACCTTTAGCTGAAGTCACCGAATAGGTAATGGCAGTGCTGAACCCCAAACCACCTCCAATTGTTTGCGCAACAATACCATTGGCGGGGATATCAATCTCAAATACAGCAGCCGTTGTACCCAGAGTTGGTGCTGCTACGTTGAAGAGCTTTACCGATCTAACTGCAGCCGAACTATTCTGAAGACAATACGCAACCAACCTTCCAGCCGTTGCTTTAACTGTTGCAGCTGCAGGAGTAGCTGGGCTCAGGACACTGACTGAAGAGGCAGCGCCTGTTGCATTTGCCCGGTATTGAACACCTACATCACCCACAGCGGCAGTGCCAGCTGACAGACTCGGCTGTGTCACTATGTTCACGCCAATAGCCTGCCCAGCAATGTTCTGACCACGGCCAGCTGTAATCTCTGCTGTCAGTTCAGCGTAGTCCTGAATCGCAATAAACTGAACAGTCGCAGTCGTTGTCGAAGCAGGAGGAGTAGCACCATTTACCCAGCGCAGACGGCAAACATATTTAGCGTTAGGATCAGGTGTCTGTTGATGACGGCGATAAGAGTTCGTTCGACCTGAGTTGCTATCCATTGTGGACGAGTGGAACCAAGCTTCATCAGCAAATGGTTCAATCTCGTACAGGCCACCACTTGCGGTTGTTACTACCGTAGAAGCTCCAGAAAGCAGAGGACTCAAGCCTCCATTCTGTACCGAGTAGATTGCGTTTGTAGCAGTAGTACCATTAAATAGCCAGGCTGCGCTGTGCTTACCGTCAGGCACACCATTATCGTCTACCGAAATAAGTTCAACGTAAAAGTCTTGGTTAGCAATGCGCTGAGAAAGAGTTAGGCCGATGCTAATACGAAACGGGATTGTAAAGGTAATCTTTCCAGTTATAGAGGTCACTGCATTAGCAGTAGTACCTGAGGTCATCACAAGGGTGCCACCCGTCTGGGAAATACCACCGCCTGCACCAATACTGGTAGACCAATTAGTTGTATTCAATGAAGCCGAGCTAAAGCTATCTCGGAACTTACGTTGAACACTCTTGATTTTCACCATATCATCAGCTTGGTCAAAGCCAGAGTTGGAATATCGACCAGGCTTGATGTTAGAGGTGGTTGCACCAGAGTATGTCATAATTACCTATTGGTTAATTAAATTTACTTTTTCTTTTTAGATTTACCTGCACTATTAAGAGCAGCAGCAACAGCTTGTTTTTGAGGATAACCTTCTGCCTTCATCTTCTTGATGTTAGCAGATACAGTCTTATCAGAAGTCCCTTTCTTGAGAGGCATTAGAAGATACCAGGAATAAGTTGACCGGTCACGACATAAGAGCCAATAGCAGCCACGAAGCCAAGCATAGCAAGGCGACCGTTGAGGAGTTCAGCACGTTCGTTATGAGGTACGATGTAATCTTTGTCGGTGTACATAGGTGGTTCTTTAGCAAAGATGTTAGTGTCGTTCATTAGGTGGAGATTAGAAATTAATGTTAGAACGTTCCAGTTTATCGGCAATGTCAGCACGATAAGCAGGGTCTTTATCATAACGAGGGTCACTCATAGCAGCAACAAGTTCTGCTTGTGAGCGGAAGACATCAGCTGTATTACGTGGAGCAGTGCCAGTAAGCATCTCTCCATCATAACCCACAGCGTCTTGATAACGTGCGTTGAGAGCTTGAGCAGCAAAGAACATAGCAAGAGGATCACCACGATCCATTACTGCATCATACATTGCTACTTCCTGTTCAGTAAGATTCTGACCAGCCCATTCAATCATACTGCGGTACTCCTCTGAGCCACCAACAGCTTGTTGGATCTGTTCAATATCAGATTCAGTAGCTTGTGGAGTAGATTGTTGTTGAGCTTGTTGGTTCTCAAGGAACATGTTAGCCACATCAACAGGACTCATGTTCTCCACTTTATCTACTACTTCAGGGTCCCATTCACCAGTACGGTAGGACTCCATGATAGTATCATACAAGCTACTTTCTACTTGTTCTTCAGGCTCTTCTTCCTGTTCAGGTTCTTCCTGTTCAGGTTCAGGTTCTTCCTTACCACTCAGACGCTTCTGCAGTTCAAGGTAGCCACGCTCTAGCTCTTCTGCTGAACGGTACTTACCAGCCAGCAGTTCATTTTGTTGTTCAGCTAGACGTTCACCAACTTCCAGTGAATCAAGTTCCTCAGCAGAGAGTTCACCCTCTGCCAACTCAGACGGATTAAGCGTAATTTCGTTTGCCATTTGCTGTGATAACGGTTAGATTTCCAAGACCTACTGTCTTGACAAAATCGGGGGAACGACCGATGGTGGGCTCACCAATCTTGCTACGCTTCATGTAAGGCGCAGGTTCAGGATTAGGTTGAGGATCAACTTGGTCAACCGAAGGGACTTCCTCCGGGGATGTTTGAGGTTTGCTCAGTTTCCGGGATTTCGTTGGTGCTTGTTTGTCCATTTAATTCATTCATCAGTTGTGGATTTTTAGTAGGATCCATCAGTGGAGCTTTAGCCATGTTAGGAGCTTGCTTAAGCTGCTCCATCTCCATCTCTTGCTGTTGTGCTTGACCTTGCTCCTGTTGGATCTGACTCATAGACTTAACAAGGTTAAGTACATCAATACCTTGAGCGGCAGCAAGACGCTTCACTGCTTCATCCACATTAACATAAGTCATCAAAGCTTCAGGACCCAGTGTCTGAGCAATGACAGTAAAGAACTGAGTTAGTGACTCCCTATCTTGCCCTCTACCTAGTGCATTGATACCAGCAACAATCGTAGGACGTACAAGATCTTTAGGGATCCGTGGGATCTCTTGTGTCTTCTGTAGTACTACAAGTTTACGGTTCAAGTAAGGAACGAGGAACTCAACAGTCAGCAGTGAGAACAAACCACCTAGCTGCTGTTCCAATTCCATCTGTGTCATACGTACTTCTTCAGCAGTAGTACGCTCACTGTTCCTAACATTAAGGATCAGGAATGCTTCACTTAGGCGACGCTCTAGTACACTAGCCATCTCCATAGCAGTCTTGAAGTCAGCTGTCTTACCAACTTGCACGACAGAGATGTCATCAGGACGGCCTTGAATGATGGCTCCGTTGCCCGCAGCCGAGAGTGTCTGTGGCTTGGTAGTACTAGACGGGGACACGGTAAAGACCACCTTAGCGGCGACTGCAGAGCCCTCTACGAGTGCTTGCATGAGAGCCTCAAGGGATCGGAGATCACCAAGGAACTCCTCAACACGGCCACGACCAAACGGCTCACCATCGACTACATTAAACCGAAGGACAAGCCAAGGGTTAGCTTCCAAAGGTGCCTTACCTTGAGAGCCGGGAATGATCTTATCAAATACTTCTTGATGCCAAACAAGGCGATTGTTATCTCGCTTGACATGGGTGTAAACATCTACGTCTTCCTCGTTGTCAGCTCCGTCCTCACCAGGTGAGTTAACAGGAAGGCTGGCCTTAAGGATAGGCGCTAGTAGCTTACGACTAATACGTTCTCGTGTAACGATCTCTAGGACATCACCGTTACCGTCTCGATCTACGACATAGCGGTTCAATGGATAGAGCTTTAGTCCCTTAGGACCCATGTAGATCAACGCATTACCACCTACTACCAAATGCTTAAGAGCTTGGTGTACGGTAACACGATCACTAGATGCAGCAATGATTTCCATGACTGACCTTTCCATCTTAGCGAAAGAAATGTCAAGGTCTGATCGTGCCTCTGCAGGTAATTCAACACCGATTTTTGAGTCGTCAATTTGTAGCTTAAAGAAGCTAGTCTGAGGAGGAAGTAAAGCAAGCATTAGTTTACTTGCTAGTGTAACAACCCCCTTGGCACCGACTGACTGCCATGGTGTGATGAGCCTGACATTAGTTGATCGGCCTACATCATCATCTTGTTGGATGAGAGTAGGTAGAGTCAACTGAGAACACTGAACAGCTGTATCGAGAAACTGGGTACGATACTTACTTAGATAATCGTATCTTGATTTAGCTGTCATTTATTAAACACCTAGCATGTTGCTGTAAGGACTGGTGCGTTGACCGCGTGATGCAGCAGAAGTACTCTTAATGCCCTTGCCTTTACCCTTTTGCCGAGACCGCCAAGTTGATGCGCCACCAAACTGAAAGAAGGAATCACCAGTAGATTCATCTTGCATTTCCTTGACAGACATAGGAGCAGTCGGTTGTTCAGTGGGAGCAGTCGTCGCAGTAGTATCCCCACCTGCCATGCCATAACCACCAGCCCAAGGACCAGGGCCTTCACCAGCCTTAGAGCCAAAGGGTATATTTAGATTAGAGTATGGGCTAGAACTACCAGGCTGTTGACCACCAATGCCCATACCTTTCAGCATATCCTTAGGCAGCACAATGGGGTTGTATTGATCTCCAGTTTGACTGTAACCCATGTAGCTAGTGCCTGGCTGCATCCGAAGATTACGGAGAGCACCTAGTTGACCCAGAGCTTGGCTAGTCTTGGCATCAGCACGGGGATTGTAGGTCAATCCATAAGGACCTTCTACTTGGGTTGCAAAATTAGTACCCAGTTTACCAGCATTAAATTTATTGATAGCAGCAGAGCCGATACCAATTCCTTTGTCTTGTGCTTTAGCAAAGATTTGTGCAGTGCTAGCACCTGTTTGGTTCGAGATACGTTGCGCTTCTCTTGCAGACAAGTTAGATCCAACCTGCCTTACTGCAGCACCGAGGCCGCCACCTTTGTTTTTGTCTTTAGCCATTGTTCTCTTCGTTAATGTGGTGTTGAATCCACTCGACCACAGAACGTTGGCCAGAGCGGTACATGATTAATGAGTGTGAGTCATCCGGGTGGGGATTAAGTGGTGGAAAATTTTCTTCTAATTCATTGACCAAGGTACTAAGTTGTAGCCCTTGGAACTCAAGCGTATTGAGGTAGGTTGGGGTTTGCATGTTCGAAGAACGCCGGCATACGAGCACGCTTAGTATCGGAAAGCTCAGGTGCCTTACCTTGATACATCAGGGCATCACTCTGATCCAGCCAAAATTTTTTGTCCAGATATTTGTTAGTGGACGATTTCAAAGGCGTCACAACCCAATTGATCGTCGCTTTCCTGAGCTTGTCGAGAGAAGGAGATGGTTCGTATCCCATTTCCCTGCAGACAAGACTGTTAGCAGCGACGTGGACTTGCTCATCTCGGCTAATGTCAGCGGAGACGGTGCGGAGACCAGCGTCACCATTAAATCGAAAGAACGGGAGTAGAACGAAGAAAATTGCACGCTCGGCAACCAGTGCTTTGAGGACTGTGTGATCAGGATGCGAAACCCACGCCTCTCTAATTCTCTTGGCTTCTTCCTCTGCTTTAGGATCCACTCCGAGAGCAGTGGCGATGTAACCGAGAGCCAGGTCGTGGTTTTCTTCGTCTTTGATGTTAGATCGGAGCAGGTCTTGCGATAGTACTGGAATTTCAGAAATCGCTGATTCAATGAAGTCTCCAACAGGTAGTTCCATATGTCGCATAGCCAAAGCACGGAAGATCGTTTCTTCCGCACCCTCTACAAGCTTGCCAGCTGTGGTCTGTACAGGAGACCACTTCCTCTTACGTTGTTGTAGTTTTTGATAAGGGTTCATTCGCCGCAATTACAATCAGGAGCAGGATCATTTAGAATAGACTCCAGGTAATCGTCGACTTCAGCTTCGTCCAATGCAGCATAGGCGCTGGACTTGTCCTGAACGTCTCCCATCACTTGGAGTGAGTAGTAAAGAGATGTTTGGGGGCTATCCAGCCACTCCTCAATGAATGCTTCATCATACGTGATCACGTCAGACCACGAGTTGAATGAATAACCATGAAGAAGTCCCGTGTTGTCGAGCATACGGACAATGCCATCCGCAACTCGCTTATAGTTCTCCCAGCCAACTTCAGACGCGATCTCAACAGGACCGTAGTCAAAGCTCTGGACGCCAAACGTACCGCTATCACGGTCTACCTGACGGGCAATAGGAGGTGCAATCTCAGGGCAGGTGGTGTACCCATCTAGATCCTTGTAACGATAACTGCACGAGGCAGTAGGAGCAATAGCAAATGCTCGATCCATATTATTAGCACGAGCAACCTGAGCAGCACCTTGGATACCAGCTTGGATTTCTAGTGCTAGTTCAGCAGCTGGTGTTCGATGAAGCGGTTGTCGGTTATTAATCGCTTCAAGAGCCTTACCGAACTCTTCATACGTTACACCGTAACGCCTCAGAAGATTGGCAAGTCCCAGTAGTCCGAGACCGACTTGGCGATCTGTCTCCGAAGGGAGGTACTCTCCGCTACTCCCAACATCTGTCTTTCCGTGTAGGGCGCACAGCTCGGACATTCCGTTGACAAACGCACGTTGAATGTCATCGAATTGACAGCTCCCGAGGTTGACATGTTGAAGTAGACAGGTTCCCCGTGATGGCAGGTAGACTTCCAAGCATACGTTTCCCCGGATTCGGTTTCCATTTTTGTCGATCTTAGTTTTGTTGAGCCAGATGTCACCACGTTTGATACCATCAAGTAGAGCAAGCTTTACTTCGTGAGTAGCGGTGTTCCACCAATGGTTATTAATATTGACGCAACGCTTGACCCAAGGTAGATCAGCTCGGTTAGCAGTGATAAACTCAAGCACATCAGGATGGCTGAGGTCGAGATGACACACCACAGCCCCATTTTTGTATACACCCCCGCGCCTTAGGATTTCATTGAGGGTTGAGTAAATCTTTGCGAAGGATATAGGGCCGCTTGCAACAAGACCAGAGCTATTTTCTGATCCACGGGGTCGAAGCTTGGAAAGATGGACTGCAACTCCTGCACCATATCGGAGAGCGTGTGAGACAAATCGCCAGCTTGCTTCGATTCCATTGGGTCCCTCCATTTCATCTTCAACGACAAACACTGTACAACTTACAGGCAGTCGTGAGTTAGGGTCGTCAATCCAAGATTGGACACGACCAGTGCGAGCAATAAGTTCGGTGGACATACTAGACAAGATCACTTAGGTTTGGTGGTTGATAGTTTGGACCCTTGAGGACTTTACCATCCTCTCTATAGATAGGGCTACCGTCTTCCCCAAGCTTACTCATATTGCTTTGGTGGACACGGTTAAGAGCTTCATCAAGATCCCATCCCAGATTCTCTGCATACTGATAGCAGACATAGACAAGATCAGCTAGCTCTTTTAGGGCATCGGTAGAGTTAACAACGTACCCTTTGATTAACTGATTCTCAGCATCAAGAAACTCTTTGAACTCTTCAACGATCAAAGTCCGCTGCATAGTCCGTGAAGCTGGACTCGTATTGTTCTTGACCTGGAAACTTTTCCTGAATTCCTTTGCTTGGACGCTCAGAAATGATTTGACTTTCAAGCTCATTTTGAAGATAGTGGATTGCTTTCTTAAGATCTTCTACTTTGCTGTCCTTGTAACCAGCACGGCAGATATATTTGATGGCATTGCCAAGATGAAAGTTCAGTCCTTGATCTCGAATGAAATCCCAGACTTGGATGCTCCCTCTTTTGTAGTAGGTGGGTCCTGAGAGGTTACTGTTGGCCATTTCTTAACTAGGTTAGATACGGTATTTGAAAGAACGAAGTTTTGATGTTGGAGGGCTAGGAAGACAGTGATAATGTCTTCTTTCTTACTGTCAGGATGCCTCAGTGCATTCTCGATCTGTTTCATCTTGAATTGTTGCTCCATTGTCATATTGACAACTGGTGCTGGGAGACCAAAGTCTTGGTTCTTGATTGGTGAAATCATAGTCTGTTACTTGTAAAATCTTAGCAAGTCGGGCATTCATCAGTGCAACTTCTTCACTAAGATCTTTCTCAGCAAAGGCTTTCACAACAGTGTCCCAAGTGTAGCCTTCTTTATCAAAGAGAGCAACAGCACGCTTAATGCCAATACCAGGCACACCACCGTAACCATCAGTCTGGTCACCAGCTAATGTCTGGATGAGGTGCCACCTACGGCCCTCCTCAGGGCTTACAGTGGTCACTCCCTCGCTTAGGTCATAGAGGTCCCCAGGGATCTGTCGCATGTCCTTATCGGGGCTGCAAACGATGTGTCCGGGCTCTTTGGTAGCATAGATACCGAGGGCATCGTCAGCTTCCAAGCTAGGCATGACTACAACCTGATATTCTTCCTTGAGTTTATTGATGACTCTCTTGTAACCACACGGTTTCTTTCGATTTCGATGTCCTTTATACGCTGGATCAATACATTTACGGAAGTTAGTGCTATCACTAAAAAACAAAATAGAGTCATCGAAGCATCCCAAGTCATTGGCGATGTTGTATAACTCTCGTTCGACGTACTCGTAGGCCTCTGCGAAGTTAGAGGTAACGACGATAACGTCTTCTCCGTAGTCGATTTCAGTTTCAGCTCCTGCACAACATTTATAGACAATGAAATCAGCGTCAATCAGTAGACTCACTTACCTTGACCCCTACGCTGTTTACGTCCATGATTGGGTAGTGAGCGAGTGCCATTACCTTGACGAGTGCGTTTAAACTTTGCACGAGACTTGAACTCAACACGTCCCAGTGCAGTCTTTGATTTAACAGCCATAATTAGTGAACATCTGCCCAGGTGGATCCGATCTTTCCCTCGGCAGCAATAGGGATTCGGAGGTTGTAGTATTCACCAGCCAATGCAGCGCAGAACTCAAGGTGGTTCTTGACATCCTCTGCATAGTCAGGTAGGCATTCCCACTGTAGTTCGTCGTGGATGAATGCAAGTTGATGAGTGTGAAATAAATAGTCGTTGTCAATGGTGGGAAAGTTTTGATTAGCGATGACCATCCACCGCTTCGCAACAATTCCAGCCGATGACTGCAAAAGGTAGTTCAGGCACTTATGTGGGCTATCAACAGAAATCTTACGCCCGTCTATTGCTTTGATAAAGCCTCGCTCACCAGCTTGACGAACAGCGGTAAGAAGATCACCCAAGCCGTCAATGGCAGCAACATAAGCGGTTCGGATTTCAGCCCCCTTTTTCTTTGCCTTGTCCGGGGGAAGGCTTGCGTCATAACTAATACCTATCTTCTGGTCGCCAGCTCCGTACAAAAATGCATAAGTTACAGTCTTGACTAGCCGACGTGAAATACCTATTTTGTCTGCGTTCTCCTGGTGAATGTCACCGTTGAGAAGAATATCTCCGTAACGTCCTCCATCGTATCTAGCCAAATAGTGAGCGAGGAGTCTAAGTTCAATACCTGCGAGATCAGCGCCAACCATGACATAACCAGGAGTAGCGCGGAATAGCTTTCTGAAACTAAGGTCACTTGGCACCTGAGCAAGGTTGGGATTTCTGTGTGCGCATCTGTGCGTGTTGGTAGCCACTGAACAGTGGTGGTGTATTCGGTTGTCTTTGACTAGCTTGAGCCATGCGTTGTTGCCCTCAGACAACATGCCGAGCTGTTTAGTCAGTTCAAGGCATCGAAAGAATTGCAGAGCTTCCTCTGTGCCGATGTCCTTGAGGACTGTTTCATCGATGGCAGTCTTACCAGCCTTTGTCTGTTTGTCTGGTTTCCAACCGTGGAGGTTGGTCATTACCCAGGCGATGTGGTCTCTACTGGTTGGGCTGAACTCTTTGAGCTTTGTGAGCGGCGCTCCCGCCACGTATCCAGTGGTTCGATTAGGTCGTTTAGGAGTAAACTCTCGGTCTTTAACGTAAGGATACCTGTTGCATAGTACTCTTTTAAGCTCGTCCAACTCTCGGTAGAGAGCCGATGCAAGTTCCCGTGCAGCAGACTCATCAAAGTACCATCCATGTAATTCCTGATCGGTGAGGATTCTGGCGACATCATGCTCAAGCTTTACGAAGTCAGGTATTTGCGGAAATGATCCCATAGTTTCTTAGTTACGCTGACATCCTGCTCCATGTAGTCCTGCATCTCTTGTGACCACTCTTTCCAGTCAGCAGTCTTACCAAAGCATCCCTTGTATTCACCAAGGCGATAGCCGTAAGCCTCCAGACTGTGGCGACCATAGAGCTGCAGGGGCATATGGTTCCACTTACGAGTCTGGTCAATCTTCAGTATGTCAGCGTGATAAATACGACTAAGTACCAAAGTGTCCACAACATCGTCAGTAGGAGAGAACCAGGGAAAGAGCTTACGTATGACAGGAATATCGAAGCCAGCAATATTGTGACCAATGAGGTGGTCCGCATCTTCCAGAAGTTGAACGCCCCTTGTAATAGGCTCTTTATCCCCCTGATCGTTGTAGACAAATGTCTGTTTAGTGTCGAGATCGTAGACACCCAGACAGTGGATGCAGGTAGCATCATCGTATAGTCCGTTAGTTTCGATGTCGAAGATTAGGTTCATTCGCCCTCCAGCTCGGCGGCGATGGCGAGGAGTTGTGCGCGACACTGTTCACCTACAAACTCGCAGCAACTCCTGGCGTACAAAGCATCAGACGGCACTACCTGATCCGCAGCAGCTCGCAGGGCGGCGGCAATGGCGTAACGGTCTTCGTGCTGCAGGGAAGGATCCCATGGACTCTTCCAGTAGGCATCCAGCACAGCCTGCGCGGCGGGGGAGAGAGGTTCAGTCATCAATCGGCTCCATGTAGACGCGAACATTGCGGCCGAAGCCGCAGGTGCCCCAGCGGATGCACCACTTGTTGACCCAAGGCGAAACATTCCCCATCCAGAGACGTTCAACGTTGTTTGAGTTGAACCACCAGAACTGGCCAATGCGGCCGGTCTCTGAGTCGATGTAGAAATCAGTCATCGGGCAATGCCTCCAGTGCTTGGCGGATAATGTTGTAGTGAGCTGAAGCAAGGTAGACATCTTCTAGTACTAGCAGCGCCTGCTCCTTCAAGCTCGGCGGCTTGGGGCGTCTGGCGGCGCGGAGCTTCTGAGGGAAGTCACCGACCTCTCCAAAGCCCTCTTGCAGCCACTCACAGCACGCCTGCAGCTCCTGGTCGGCGCCCCATTGGGCGGCCTTTTCTGAAACGCATTGCATCCACTCCACGGGATCATTAGGGTTAATCCGCTGCGCTTGCTGAGCCCATAGCCGACGCAATTCCGGCGGTGGGGTGATGGGGTGTGTCATTTACCAGTCCAGCGATAGGTCTTATCAACAAACTGTGCTCGTTGTACTGCTTCAGGTGTGGGGGGTTTGGGAGGGGTCAGCATGGCTTGCTGATGAGGTGATTCAAAAGTCTGTCGTTGGGTCGAACTCGTCATCGGCTTCTGTTTCATTGAATTTACAGGTGGTAAGATCATAGGTCAGTTTACAAGCGACGCCAACTTCGCCTGAGTAGCGATTCTTGAGGACTCTAACAGTTGTATCAGACTGTTTGCCTGTACTTTGCTGATCCCGTTCAAGTGCAATAACTGAGTCAGATAGCTGTGCAATTGCCGCACTTCCTCTAAGCTGTCCAAGTGTAACACGTGCTCCCTCTTCATGATTTTTATCTTGTGTAGTACGTCTGAGGTGAGAGACAAGGAACATTGCAACACCAGTACGCTCAACCAGTGAACGCAACTTGGTCATCGTTGTATCAATCATCCGCCTCTCATCACCATCAAGTCCACTGAGAAGGATGCTGAGGTGGTCTAGAAAGATGACCCGCGTATCAAGACCTGTTGCCAGGTACTCAATTCGGTTGTAGATGAGATCAGGATCAAAAGAACCGAAGCCGTCGAAAAGAAAAAGATTCCAGTTAGCAAGAGTCGCTTGAT
>Ga0208644_1000166_pt1 | contig 45435 bp, 44 predicted proteins | sample VirMetDEL_Nov_18_FD_184517 | JGI IMG/M metagenome (GOLD analysis project Ga0208644, IMG submission 184517) | Aqueous microbial communities from the Delaware River and Bay under freshwater to marine salinity gradient to study organic matter... | ecosystem: Environmental > Aquatic > Marine >...
TCTTGATTGGTTTTATCATCTTACCGGCGGTGTTACTCATACCGATTTTTTTGCTATACGACCGACTGATTATTCGAAAGCGGGAGAAGGCGAAGACTTTGAAGATATTTGGTAGTATTATAACAGAGGAAGAAATAAAAGATACATTATATGAAAGAACAGAAAATATTAGAATTGAAAAACAAAGTAGAAACTCTAGGGCAATTAATGACAATGTTATTAAACGAAATGAACAATCTAAAGATTTTATCTTTTGGGAACAATAATACCATTAAATTAATGCCAGGTTATGAAGAGGCTATAGAACAACTTAAAGAAAAAGCAAAAGCAGAGACTGAAAATGTGGAATAATGAATGGAAAAAAGGTGAAGATTATCCTGCTTGGGGAGATACTGAAGTTTATAAAAAAACAATATCAGGAGGTTATTTATTTCACGACGAATCTCCGAGAGAAGCTTATGAAAGAGTAGCCAAAACAGTAGCAAGAAGATTATACAAACCAGAGTTAGCGACTAAGTTCTTTGATTACATTTGGAACGGATGGTTATGTTTAGCCTCACCGGTTCTTAGTAATACTGGTACAGATCGCGGTTTACCTATTAGTTGTTTTGGTATTGATGTTGCTGATAGTATACAAGATATTGGACAGAAAAATTTAGAGATGATGCTACTCGCTAAGCACGGCGGTGGAGTTGGCATCGGCGTTAATCAAATAAGACCCGCTGGCGCTAAAATTACAGGTAATGGAACATCAGACGGAGTCGTACCTTTTTGCAAAATCTATGATTCAACAATCCTTGCAACTAGTCAAGGATCTGTTAGACGAGGAGCTGCTTCGGTTAACATCAATATTGAACACAAAGATTTTGAAGAGTGGCTCGAAATTAGAGAACCCAAAGGAGATGTTAATAGACAATCGCTTAATCTACATCAATGCGCAGTTATTGGCGATAAGTTTATGCGAAAACTTGAACAAGGAGATCCTGAGGCTAGAAATAGATGGAGTAAACTTCTTAGAAAACGAAAAGCAACTGGAGAACCGTATATATTGTTTAAAGGAAACACTAACAAAGCAAATCCGGAAGCATATAAAAATAATGGATTAAAAGTTCACATGACAAATATCTGTAGCGAGATTGTGTTACATACAGACGAGAATCATAGTTTTGTTTGTTGTTTATCATCATTAAATTTAGCTAAATATGAAGAATGGAAAGACACTAACCTTATATACGACTCCATTTGGTTTCTTGACGGGGTTATGGAGGAATTTATTCAAAGAGCCAAAGGGCTTAGGGGTTTTGAAAATGCCATTCGTTCTGCTGTCAAAGGACGAGCACTTGGGTTGGGTGTACTTGGATGGCACACATATCTCCAAGAACTTGGAATTCCGTTTGAAGGTTTACTTGCTCAGTTTGAAACTAGGAAAATATTTTCACAAATTAAAATCGAAAGTGAAAGAGCTTCCAGATCTCTTGCTGAAATTTATGGTGAACCTTTGTGGTGCGTTGGCACTGGTATGCGTAATACTCATTTGCGTGCTATTGCTCCCACTGTTAGTAATTCAAAGCTTAGTGGCAATATATCCCCGGGAATAGAACCTTGGGCAGCAAACGTGTTCACTGAGCAATCCGCTAAAGGAACTTTTATTCGGAAAAACCCGACGTTATTAAAGCTTTTAAAAAAGCATAAATTAAATACAAATGAAATTTGGGACAAAATTCTTGCAGATGGTGGTAGCGTTCAAGATATATCTGAACTTGATGAAATTACTGTTGGTGCCCACGAAATCCCTGCGAAAGAAGTATTTAAGACGTTTAAGGAGATTAACCAATTAGAGTTAGTAAAACAAGCTGGAATAAGACAGCAATATATAGATCAATCAGTTAGTTTAAATTTAGCTTTTCCAAGTGAAGCTACCCCAAAGTGGATTAATCAAGTCCACATGGAAGCTTGGAAAAATGGAGTTAAAACATTATATTATACAAGAACTGAGTCTGTATTAAGAGGAGATATTGCTGCAGCAGCAATGGATCCTGATTGTTTGAGTTGTGATGGATAATATAAAAAGGGGTCGCTACAAAGCTTCCCCTTTTTTGTTACAGGAACTTTTGGGTATGGTGCCCAATATTATTTTGTTCCTTTTTATTTTATATTAGATGCTCTATTGCCCATTCCTACCCTTTTCTTTTCAGCAATAGCTTTAGATTTTTCGGTTGATGACATTTCGCCCCAGGTCTTTACGGTATCTTTACTTATTTTTTTGCTTGGCCTACATTTTTTTATATTTTTATTTTTAGCAGAACCACACTCATTGCCTTTTTCATCAGTCCATTCTTCTTTAAACCAACGTTTTAATGCTAAACCTTCTTTAGTTTTACGTACTTTAGCAGGTGAATCATTTGCGCCATCAAAATAATCAACGTATCGACCTTGACCACCTCCTTTAGCAACAAATTTTTTGCTTATGACAACATCGGGTTTATCAGAAAATATATTACTATATCCTTCATATTTAGTTTTTAATTTCCTGCGTCTTCCAGTATCATCGACGTATTTCTCTTTAACAATCGTTTTATTACCTCGATTAATTTCAACTCTTTTATAACCAGCATCTTCAACTTCATTTATAGGGTCATAACCTTTTTCTACATTTCTATAACGTAATTTAAATTTATTAGGTGATTCGCCACGTTCGTTTCTGCTCGCCCATACAGCTTTTCTTTGTGCGTTATTTTTGTATGACATATTATCCTATATTACCTTTTTTCTTTCTACATTTAGCAATATACCCAGAAGCATAAGCAGACGGGAATACATCGTACTTTGCTTTAGCTTTGCGATAGCAAGCATCTTTTAATTTCAAAGGGCTCCCGCTTTTATCAATTACGCCTCTGCCAATTAAAACATCTTTTTTTGTTATTTTACCATCACCACTTAAGTCTTGAATTTTAAATGGACTTTTACTACCACGGCCTAAAGCTTTAAGCCTAGCTTCATTGTCTAAAAATGCTCTATCCATAACTTTTATTTTATTTTAAATTTTAATTTATCAATTAAATTATTCCATTTAATTTTTAAAAGTAAATTAAAAGCTATTAACTTTTGTCCTAATTTTACAAGTAATTTTCCCATATTATTTATTTTTTATTTTTGACATTTTTTCAAATCCTCTGCTGCCAAAATAAGCAGCATAAACTGTTACTAATAAATATTTAAGCAAATCTATAAATTCATTTTTAACCGTAAAATCTACTTTGCTACTGTCTAATATAACAAATAATGTTGTCATAAAAGTTAAAAATATTAAAGTCATTGGTCGTGTATTTTTACTTAACCAAGAATCTGAAGTCATATCCGACTCCCATCTTGATGTTACGCCTTCCATTTCACTCATATCCATTTCAAGCATTTTTAATGCTATTTCTTTATCTTTTGGATCTAGTTCTTTATTTGTATCTAAAAAATTTTTAAATACACCTAAAACACCTTTTTCTGGCAAATTACCTACGATTGTTTGTACTACATCTGATTTACCAATACTTCTTAAAAAATCACCAACACGAGTTGTACCATGTTTATCTTTATATTTAGGCATAACAATTTATTAAATATTTATATTCAATTTGTACATTAAAACTTGGGCATGCTTTTGCTGCAAATTCATTATGGCCATGTAAAGTAGCTCCTTTGTATGTACTCATTAATTCGTTTAGCAGACAGTCTAATGCTTCTTTTTGTGCTGCAGTCCTTGTGTCTTTTGGTTTAAAATTCATAGCATCTATACCGCCAACGTACACAACACCTATTGAATTTTTATTTAATCCTTTTGTATGAGCCCCTGCAACTTCTATTGGCCTGCCTGTATGAATAGAACCATCTAAATAAACTACATAATGATAACCTATATCAGACCATCCTTGAGCTTTATGCCATAGTCTAATGTCTTCAACAGTAGTGTGTCTACCTTCAGGCGTAGCGGTACAATGTACTATTATTTTATTTATTGCTCTCATCTTTTTCTACCTATTTGTTTTGATCTTCTATTACTTCCCAATGGTTTTATTAATTTAGCAGTTGTAGCGCGTTTAGACTTTTTATCGTATAGCCCTAAACTCCATTTATCCCAACCAAGAGCCGCAGCAATTCTTGAAATAGTATTAATATCGCTATCTAATGCCACTTCCATATTAATAGTTTTAGACATAAGCCTGTCTATTGGTACATTTGTAAATGCTCCAAAAGCTTTTGCTTGAGCGAAAAGTAATGGATCAAAAAATTGTCCTTTTTCTTTAATTATTTTAGCTCTTTCTGCAGCTCCCTTCTTTGTTGAATAATATTTATCTGAATTAAACCAACTATTTATACGTTGAGCTTTAGATCCTAAAGGTGGTGAAATTTGTGATAATGTAACAAGGAAATTACCGGCATTAGCCGCCCAGCCTTTTTCTTTCTCCTCATAATATTTTATTATAGCATTTTTAGTAGTTGCAATTACCGCACCATATAACCCAGCACTTCTTAAAAACCCATCCAATATAGAGTTTGCGCCTCTGTCAATTTTTTCTTTTAATTTTTTATCTTTCTCTTCTTCTTCATCTGCACCAAACAATGTAGCAAACATAGCTGACTGCATTGAATAAAACATAACATTTTGTACAAAACTATAATAAACTAGTTTGCTTAAATTGGTTTTTAAATCTCCTCTACCATTTTTTATATCAAGAAAAGCTTTTTTACTTAACCTAGCATATTGCAATGGTGCATTTTGAAAAGCAAATATTATTCTTCCTAATAAGCTAGCTTGAATATTAGATACTTTATCAGTCCTAGATGATTGCTGATTTTCTTCGGCAATTTCTTGAAAATCTAAAAATGCTTTACCTTTGGCTTCTTCATTAGTTAAACCTTCTTTAATATAAGTGTTTGTTCTATTAATATAGAAAGAAGTACCACCTATCGCAATAGCAAAACTATCTGCAATTTGAGTTGGCTTATATCCTAATTTTATTAATTTCCTAAAAATACTAGTAAATGCATTTTTATTATCTTGTAAAGCTTCAGCAAGTTCGGCATCATTTACATCAATTTGTAAACCATTTCTTCTTTGCTTTAAATAATCAGAATTCATTAATTCCATAAAAGTTTTTATGAAATTTTTAGGATCTTTCAAAGTAGAAGCTGCTTTAAATATATTATTATCGCCCCAATTTATAAAGTTTATAGATGATATTGTTTGTAATATAGCAGAACGATTATTTAAAAACATTATGTTACCTATTGAGCCATTTATATAATTAAATAATTTATTAGCTTCTTTATCCGAAAAAGGAACATTTTTGCCGGACTTCATTGTGCTTATTTTTTTTTGCAAATTATTAACATAATTTTTGCCAAAAGCACTTTCTAATTTACCGTAAAAATTTTCATTAAATATTGCATCAACATTTTCATTAAATTCAGATAAAAACTTAGACCTAACTCCTTCATTAAGATATTCGTATAAATCAATTTTAATACTGCCGCCTACCCAATCTTTACTATTAGGCTCTGGGTATTTTATATCAAGCTTAGTAATTTGCATTACAGATTCAGCAAATTCCTTTAATTTGGCATCTTTTAATACTGCCATTCTAAGTTTTGCTTTTTCTGCTTTATTTAATTCAGGTATATCATATCCTAATTTTGTCCAAATATAAACTCTTACAGCATTTTCAACAGAATAATTAAAGCCTTCAATAATTTTTATTGTTTCTTTATTTATTTTAGTATCTAAATTCTTCATTTTTTTAGAAAGATTTTTTATATCTTCAGCCATTCTTTGCTTATAAGAAGTAAAAGCTCTTTCTCCTTGGGCAAATGGATCTAATAAATTATTTTTTATAAAGGCCATATCTTTATCTCCTTGTTTGCCTTTACCGTATAATTTATACATTAGACCAGCAAAATCTTCTGTGTTAGGTGGAATATAAATATCAAATTTGCCTTTACCTTTTCCTCTTTGTGCCGCCTGTGATGGAGATATTTTTTCTATAGCAAGAATGCCGCTAGCTCTTTCAAGCATTTCATTAGCGTATTTTTCTAATTCTTTTGACTTCTGCTCTGTAATATCGGCTTTTATTATAAAATCTTTTTCAATATCTTTAGTATTTCTAATCGCAGAAGTATTAGCTTCTTTGTAGAAAGCGACAAGGTCTGCATAATCACTATCTTCAAATCCAAATGATTCTTTTGGAAAATACTCTTTAAGGTATATTAATAAATCATCTTTGTTTAAATCAGCTATATTTGCAGCAAAAGTTTTATCTTTTTCAAAAGCAGCTTTATTCGCTCTAACAGCATTTGGCGACATAGAATATTTAATACCTAATGACTCGGGATTTCTATCTAAAGCCGTAGCCAATGTTATACCCAATGCTTCTACTTCATCCACTGCTGGCATTCTTTGTTGATCTAAAAACTTTTGTCTAGTTTCCGGATTATTTAAGAAAGTTAAAAAACTATCTTTACCAAGTTCCTGCGTTATAAATTCAGAAAATCTACTTCTTAAAGCGGCTCTTGTTGAAGCAGATGCATCTTTTGGTAGCCAATAATTAATCCATTCCTCTTTTGTAATAAATTTTCTTACAAATATTGGGTTACCAACAGCACCACCGTAAAGTCCGGCAACAGCAACATTTTCCCTTCTTTGCTTACCTGTTTTAGGGTCAATATCAGGTTCAGCCCATTGTCTTATTTTTTTATTTATAAAACTTTGTGGCATTATTTTATAAAGATCATATGTATTTTCAACAGCTTCCTTATAAACAGTAGATGTACCAAGCCTTTGTCCACTATTTTTAATTATAGTAAAATTTTCTTGTAATTTATCTACTTTATTTTTTGCTAAATCTTTTTCTTTTTTCTTATTTTCCGGAATGGCATTATATTCATTTTTAGCGGTATTAAGCTTTTCTTCAGCTATATTTAATTTCTTTTGCCATTCTTTTATATATTCATCACTTTTTAATCTTTCAGCAACAGCTATATTATATAATTGGAATTTTTTAGCATATTCTTTAATAAAAGTTTCTTCAACCATTTTTCTAAAAGCCTTTTGCTCTTCTGGTTGTATTACAATAGCATTGCCAACTCTTTGAAATCTTATTTTTTTAAATACATCGTCTGATGTAATATATTTTTCTACTACATCATTTATTTCTTGTCTTACTTTATTATTAATTAATTTTGGTAAAGCAACTTGAAGCTTGGCTGTAAAACTTAAACCTGGAGGCAATTTAGTTTCTTCCGAAATAGTTTCTTCAGCCGCAATTTTTTCTGCTTTTTTTGCTACGCCTTCGCCTTCTAAGCTTTTTGCCGTAAGATCAATGCCTTCGGCTTTTAATGCGTTTAAAGCTTTATTATAAGCTTGCGAGGTAATCCAGCCATGAATATCATCATTCTTTGCAGGATCAAATCTCATAATATGGCGTATCAATTCCGTTTCAGCAGATGCCATATAGCTTTCCATATCAAATCCTTCTAATTCTGCAAAAGGAGCAGCACCAGTTTTCGGCTGAGGTCTTGTTGCGTATTTACGCATTAAAGGCATATAAAGCTTAACTATTTTTTTAGCAGCTAAAGCTTTTCTATTCTCATTATTATTTATAAAATATTCTTTATTATCATCAAGAATTTTTTGCGCCTCTTCTTTTATTTTTTCTGATATTTCTTTAGATTTTTTTTGCGGTTGTTCAGCTTCCTTTAATTCTTTTTCTAAAGATGATAATTTTTTTTCAAAATAATCATCAGTAATTTCGCCAGAATACAATCTTTCTTCTAAGTCTTCAATAGCTTGCTCTATTTGATTTCTTGATCTTGACAATTTTGTCTCCGGAGTAGTTAGTCCGGCTTTCATTGTTTTTATAATTGTGCCTTCTGTTAATTTTCCTTTAGCTCCTTTTTTTGCTAATTTTTCAAATCTACTTGAAAATTTTCCGCCTTTATCTACGCTTTTATTATAATCCTTTATAAACTCAAGAACATCTTTGCCTGTATTAAATTTTATTTCAATACCTAACAAATCTTTATATATTCTTTTAATTACTTCTGCAAATTTTGTTAAAATAGAATCATTAAGTTTAAGATCTCCCGATGCTAAAGATTCAGATGTTAAAGTAATTAATTCCTCAAACTGTATTGGGTTAATTTTGCCATTAGAATCTCTAAGGTATTTGCTCATGTAATCAGTTAAATCCCCCACAGTTTCTATTTTTAATAGTGCTTCTGCGCTTGAGAATTCATTTGACTTGGCATATAGCGATATTCTTTCTAAAAACTCAGGTGATAATTGCTTGCCACCATCGGTTCTTGATTTTATTTCTTTAATAAGATCTAATCCTAAGTCAATAGATATAGTAGGATCTGTTAAAGTATTGGCTAATAAAGAATGCAAAAACTCGTGTCTTGCAGTTGTCGAAACAAATTCTTCAGCGCTAACTTTTTCGTTTATAATAAGTACGCGCTCTCCATTTTTACCACCTTTAACTTCAAACCCATATTGCTTAGATCTTTTAACATTTAAATCTTTGCTATCTTTTAAATCTGTATAATTTTCGGAATTTTTGTCAAGCCACTCTTCAACAGCTGCGGCATCTTTAAGTCTAATAACATTTACCTTACCTTTAAATATCTGCTTAGCTCCTTTTTCAATAGCTTCTGTTTCTTTAATTAAAGCTGCTTTTGTTAATACACTTTCTTTTTCGTTTTCTAATATAGAAAATTCTTCAGCAATATCTTTTATTAAACTATCTTTATTTTCTTTAGAAATATCGTCTGCGTCTAATGTTTGTCTATATTGTATTTTTAAATCTTCTTTTTCTTTTTCTATATTAATAAGTTTATTTTTATCTGTATCAGACAAATAATCTATATTATTAAAGCTATCTTTTAGTATTTCATTGTTAACTTTTGTTAATTTAAGAATTAAATTTTCAATATTTGATTTAGTAGAGCTTGATATATTAGGCTTAGCTAATTCTGTTTGTAAATTTAATATTTGATTAACATTATCTTTAAGCAACTTACTATTATCTTTGCTTTCAAATGGGCGCAGCATTTTAGCTCCTATCGCTGGGGCTTTATATATTACTCCACTCATAAATGCGCCTGAAATTGCGGCATCTGGCACTCCGTCAAAAATATTTACATTGGATTTTCCAAGCAAATATATATCAGTTATATTCTCACTCAATGCAGCAATTGCCTCGGCACCTGCCTCCTTGCCCATATCTACAAAATAATTTTTGGATAACACATTATCGGCTATATATTTTTCTGCAGCATTAACAATAAGGTTTTTGTCCATTTTGTTAAAAATGTTTCTAACTTTTTTAAGTTGCCCTAAAGACACTCTTTCTGTTAAATATTCAACACCGCCTACTATCATTGGAGCCGCAAGCATCTGCCACCCTTTATATTTTTCTCCATATAAAGACATTTCTTCAGCCATGTCTAAATATTTATTACCTGCTGCTGATCCTGCTAAAACACCAAGTGATGCTCCTGGCGCAAATATCATTACCCCCATTTGTGGTAATTGATTAGCTGTTAAATCTACTCCCCATTCAACAGCATCCGCTAAACTAGAAATATCTTCAACCTTTTTAGGAGTTGGCAGATGATCTCTAACTTCTTTACTAAAATTTCTTAAACCAGTAGCAATATAATCTAAACCAACAGCACCTGTTCCAATTGTTCCTTTCTTTAATGCGTCATAAGCATTTTGATTAAATTCAATACCAACCGCGTCAGCCATTAATTGAACAGACGCTTGCTCTAACCAAGATGGTATTGAAGCAACACCTGTGACTAACTCTGATGTGCTAGCAATAGTATTACCAATAAAACCACCTATGCCTGTATAATCTTTTTTTGCAGCATCAAATATAATTTTTTCTTTATTTAAATCTTCTCCTATTTCATACAAATAATCTATTCTATTACTATATATTTCAGCAAGATTATTAAATTTTTTAAGTTTTTGATTATATTCTATTTTTGCTCTCTCTATTTCACTTTCGGTTTCAAAATATTTATCCTTATAGCTGCTTAAATCTTCCGCTAAAAGAGATAATTCGTTGTCAATAATATTTATTTCATTTGAAATTTTATCAGATGTTTTTTTGTCTAAATTATAAAGAGTTTCACTAACAGCTGTCATTTTAGCAGCTTCGCTTTTATTAAAAAAACTTTCTGTTTCTTTATAATAATTTTCTAAATTTTCAGAAAAAGTATTTTTATAAAGATCTTGCTTGTAAGGTTCTTTAGCTTTATTAAGAGCCTCTTGTACATAAATGCCATTTTCAAAACCGGCTAAAAATTGCACAGGACTCATAGTCCCCTTTTTATAAAATTCTGTTAAATTATTATCTTTTATAACATCTTCAGCAGCTTTTTTAATAAAAGGATCGGAGTACATATTTGGCGTAATCTGATCTATTGAAAATTTATAATCTGCTTGTGCATTTAAATATTCTTCAGTAGGTTCAAATTGATCTAGTTTGCTTACATATTTTTCAAGTTCTTTTCGTCTTTTAGACTTACCAGTTATCATAACTTCATCTAAATCAATACCCTCGTCAATTTCCTTAATACGCCCATTAAATTTTGAAACATATAAATCTAATAAATCTTGGTCAGATACATTGCTTTTAATTGGATTAGCTGTATCTATTTTACCATTTTTATAATTATATATAGGTTCTCCTGAAATTTTAAATTTTAAATTTTTAATTTCATTTAAAATATCTGAGCCTTTATATACATTAGAACCACTTTTAGTTATTAATTCAAATTTTTTTTCGTTTACATCTTTTGGCTTACCTATTTGAACTAAATCCAAAGAACCATCTTCCGGCGGAGATACCCCATCGACTGCTTGAGTTTGCGCTCCGGCATCCGCAGTCTCTATTGCTGGAGCTGTTATCTTTTTTGCTTTATAGGCTTTTATTACTGCTGCAATATTTTCTTCAGACTCGCCAGCATCAATCATTCTTTGAATAATTACTTCTAATTCTTCCATATTTAATTATATTTATTATTGTTCGTCTGAATATTTTTTAATTAATTCTTCAGCAGTTAATTTATTTTTGCCTTTATTTAATCTAATATTTGTAGCTTGTGTTAATATATCGCCATAAGCTCTCTTCAATGCTTTTGCGTCTTTAGATTCTCCTGCGCCATAGCCACTTTGCTCAAATAAAGCTCTATAAAATTTATTTCTATCTGTAGAGTCATTCATATTATATTTTGCTGTAGGCACTTTTGAACTATACTCTATTTCCATCATTTCGCCAGGATTATTAGGATCCTCAACTTCTTTCCTTAAAGTTCCGTAGATTTCAATAATATTGCTTTCTTTATTATATTTAGTTTTCTCGCCAGTAAATTCTTCAAATAAACCGGTAGGGTTTTGTTTAAAAGTTGCGTATATAGAAGCAGCGTCTTCAAGCGGACTTATTGGTCTTGGTTTGATTTCTTTAAATTCCGGCTTTGGAGACATTCTAAGAGTACCTAAATCATAATAAGTTTGTTTGCCATTTTCATCAATAGACTTTTGCTCTGATAATAACCTATTCATTGCAGAATTAGTTAATTCATTAGTTAACCAAGCTACTTGCTCTTCATAAGTACCTAATTTAACAAAAGCATTTGCATAACTTTTATCCGTTCCTTGATTGCCTAATGTAAAATCAATTACACCGCGAACATAAGATGGATCGGTATTTTTAAGAATTGAAGCTGCGGTATTTCGAGCTGTTGAGTTAGCTATAGCAGCGCGCATGTCATCATCTAAAATTTTTCTAGATCCAACATATTCGTATTTATCACGACCTTCAGATGGCGCTGGGATAGTTGCTACTTTGCCTAAAAATGTTTCTTTAATTTTCCCATTCTCTCCAACCACAGATTTGCTAGCAGTGGAATACATGTCCTCTATATTTGGAACTTCTGCAATTAAGCCTAATCCCGCTCCATCTGCAGTATTATATTCATTTGAATTTATATCTCTATTAAACTTTCTGCCGTCTGGCATTTCTCCTGATATGTTTAGTATAATGGAATTAGAATTTTTATCGTATTTTAATTGGGATTTTGTATTTTTATATAATTGATTTTTACCAGACAAAACATCTAATATAGCTGCATTAATTTCCATTTCTTCTCCTTCTCCATTCTGATAATATCCACCCGGAGTACCATATTTTGCAGACGTCTGCTCTTGCCAAGTTTTTGCAGTGCTAGCAATATTACCAGTAAATGTTCCTAATTGATCTAATAAAGCATCAGTGTTCCTTATTTGGGTTAAGTATTCTTTTCTTTTGCTTAAATCCGTTTCATTTAATAAAGCCATTTGAGCATCAGCCGCTGCCTTTACTTGTTCGTCAACTATGCTATACAACTGGCTATCGATATTATCATCCGTTTTAGGTCTAGTTTTATCCCATTCAGACAAACTTTTATTGTATGCTAAATCCACACGATTGCGTTGTTCTTGAAGCTTCTGAATAGTTAATTTTTCTTCTTTTTGCTCTTCGCGTAATCTTTCAGCTTTTCTTAATAAAGACTGAGTAACAGCTTGTCCCGCTTGTGTAATACCTTGCGCAATACCACTTGGTGCTACTAAAGGTATAATTGGCGGATTTTCATAATATCCCATAATTATTTTTTATATTTTATTAAGATTAAGAACCTGCAATTCCTGCACCGGCTATACTGCCAAGCGCACCAATACCAGCTCCAATCAAAGCACTTTGGTTTGCAGAGGCTTGCGTAGCCGCGGCTTGTTGTTGAGCTTGTTGTCCTGATAATCTATTTAATTTAGCAATATCTCTTGCTTCTTGCTCGCCAAATTTAAATTTAGTACCTTCAATATCAGCTTGAGTATATGCTTCTTGTAATCTTTGTTGCTCTTGAATTTTTTGCTGTTGTAATTGCTGTTCTCCTTGGGCTCTTAATTTTTCATTATTAGCTTCTTGAGATTCTATACTGGCAGAAACATCTTTTTTTGACTGCAATGCAGCCTGCGCTAATGCGGTTGCTCCGCCAGCGCCAGCGCCAGTAGCTCTTATAGCATCTAAAGCATTTGCTAGTGCAATATCGGATTGCTCCATTTGTATTTCTGCTGCTTGAGTTGCTACGCCTAAATTAGCAAAAGGATTAGTCATCTGGCCACTTAAATCAGTTATTGTAGATCTAACATTAGCATAAGGATTAGGTATAGCCTGTCTATTTCTCTCTAATTCTTGAATTTGACCTTCTATGCGTTTTGCATTGTTTCTAAAGCCTTTTGCTCTTTGTTTTTCTTGGTTAGCCCCTATTAAGCTACTGCCTAAAGATACCGCCCCAGCTATTGCCGTTGCTATTCCCATAATTTATATATTTTTAGTTATTTCATACGACGAACTATTATCCACAGTCCATCCTAATTCTTTATGTGTATTTATTAAATTAGTATTGCGTCCAATTGTAAACATATGCTTTTTCCCTAACTCTTTACAAGCATTCTCAGCGCTTGTTATAAGCAATTTTAAAGCATCTTTACGATCTTTTTCTCTATAGTCTGGGTCTGAAACTATCCATTCTAATAAAACAGCGTCAGAATTAGTTAAATAAATAAATCCAGCAATAATAGGTTTTTTATTTTTTTCTACCATTAATCCGCCAGTGCCATTATTAGGTAAAAATGATTTAGGAGGATTAACCCAATCTGGCCATTTTTCCCACCATTTACATAACGTATCCCAATCATTTTCATTTAAAATACGTACATTTAATTCTTGCATATAATTTAATAAGAAGATATATTAAAATTTGTAGACACCGCAAATAATTCCGCCGGTTGCCCAACTACGCTAGTACTGGAGGCTCCAATAGACATTGTTATTTCTGAATAAAAACCTTTTACGCCAGTAGCTTCTGGTTCACCAACAGTATCGTCTACTAATACTCTATTTCTGTATCTTGTAGCAGCAATAATACTATTTGGGCCAGAGCTAGATATATTTGAAAAATATTTATTTTCTTTTTCCCAAAATCCAGCATATTGTAATTCTTGAACCCCTGGCTCTAAATAAGATCCATCAACATAAGATTTAATAGCTTTAGCTCCTTCATAATCAGTAACAAGATTTGTCATCTCCCAATTATCGCTGCCTTCATAATTAATTGTTAAAAATTCTTTAACAACATTAGGGGATGTATTTGCTATAAAAGTTATAGTAGAAGCATTGTTAGTACCATAAAAATTTGATCTATTTGTATTATCTGAATAATGTAACCAAACACCGCCATTTTTAATACTATAAAACTTATTCCTTAAACTACCCATTTGTTCTGGTATAAAGGATATAAAACTCACCCAACCTTGTGGCTGCTCATCAAACATTAATGTTGAAAAGTAATTATTAACATTATCTTGTAACGAAATTACATAACTTTTGTTATTAATATCCCAAGCTCCTTTTATTTTGCCGGACGATGTTATATTAGCTAGATTGTCTCTAAACCAGTCAATCATACCATAAGATGATATTTCTGTAATACCGTCTACAGAAAGCCTTAATATTACAGATTTATTTTTATCCGAAAAATATTTTCTATATCCATAAATAGCAAATGATTCTGGATTTGTACCAATACCCCATTCGCCACCATAAGGAACTATTTGTCCTATAACAACATTAGAGCTAGTTACAGCGCCGCCGCCATCTGCAGAATAAATAGCGTCTTTATCTATTAAAGCTTTATTTACTTTTCTTTCTTGAAATATAGTAAGATTAGTATCTTCTGCGTATAATTTTTGAATAGAACCAAAAGCTGGATCGACTGATTTTGTTATAACATCTGCTGTTGAAAATACATTTATCGCATTAAAACCAGTTGTTGAATTATATATACCAGAATATATTAATCCATTTTGCTTACGCTGTAAATTAGGTTCTTCTTCAACAAGGTACGCTCTAACTCCTAAATCTACAATAGTATTATTATAACCACCATTAATTCTAGCTTCTTCGATATACCAAAAAGAATCTGTCTTTAAAGGATCAGGTGCGCCTAAAGATGGATTATAAGAACTTGACCACTCAGGAGCAACGTCTACTTCATCGCTGTTTACTACTTTTTTTAACCAAAAAGTGTTATAATATCCTACTTCTAATGTTGCAGCCATAATTTATTATCACTTATTTATTTTAAACATTACGGACATGTTGTTGGTGGTGTTGGAGTACATATAAATGACGATGACGTTAACGAATTATTTAATCCCTCATTTGAATATGTAGATTGCATTGTGTTAACTACATATCTAACAGTATTTTCTGCAATTAATTCAGAACCTGGGTTCCAAGGATCTGGAACAAGTATATTGTCATTAACGGCTAAAGTATATTTAATATAAACTTGCCCTTTTAAACTACCTTCATATCCCGGATTTAGATTTGTATCTGGACCGTCACAACAATTACCCTCTGTTTCTGTAAATATATTTCTAATTAATTGAGTTAATCTAAAATTACCTTGAAAGTTTAAATCTGACTCATTAAAAACTAATGTAGCTTTAGTAGTATCTAAAGTATTTTCAGTTGCAAATATTTCAGTGCCCAAGTTTGAACCACACAAGTCATTATTAGCTTTAAAGAATCGCCATTTTATATCGTCTTTATCAGCTAACGTGCTTAAATCGAATTGATCTTCGTTACCGTTTGGATCTAAAGGATTTGGCGTTACAATTTCCATTGCTAACCTAAAGGATGTATAGCCAGATGGTAATGTGTTTGTTAAATTATTAAGAACTATTTGAGCAACTTGAATTCCTTCTGCTGTACTAGCGCTACTACATACAGACCAATCGCTTGTCGTGGTATTAAGAGCGAAACCAGAATGTCTTGCCCAAACAGTATACCCATTGCTAAAGTCAGGATTTGGTGGTAATGGACCTGGGTTTAATGGTATGCCATACTCAGCTGTACCGCCTTGGAATGTTGATATAAATGGAATAGGAGCAGACACGCCTATATAAACAGATTTAGCTACACTAGTAAATGCATTTTGCCCATTAGCATCTTTTAATTCATAATTAACTTTATATGTTGTCTTGCCTAATTTGCTACATTTTAAAATTGATGTACCGTCAGTTTGTATTGAGTCCATAAAAAATATACTTGATATTGGAGTCTCTATATAACCAATACCAGATTGTGTAACTTCATATTGACCGGTAACTTCAAAAGACAAATCAGCAAGTCTATTAGATAATGGCATTACATTTGTAGCTCCGTTTTCTAATCCAGCAAATTGATATATATTACTTATAGTATTAGGGGTATTTGGTACTGGAACTATTAAACCTGGATTATCAGGAGTTCCTTCAAGAGGAAAGGTACCAATAGAACACTGTGCATTTTGCAATGGTATATTAACCGTTATATTTGTGCCAATATCATCTTTAATAAATTGCATTGTAATGTCGAAAGACTGATTAATTGGACTAATTTCTAAATAGGCAAAATTACTTGTGCATTTTAAATAATATTCGTCAAAAGCTCCACTTGTGTTTTTTGTTAATGTAAACCAACCGTTTGCTGTAACATTTGTTCCCGCCCCATTTATAACAGAAACAATAGAGCCACTTGAATCTCCAAAAGCAATTGGATTACCTTCAATATCTAATAAATTAAATGGGTCAGCTACATTAACACCTCCTACTGGTGAATAATCGGTGCTTTCTATAAAGCTAGATGTTGTTGTTGGATCTGGACTTAATCCTGATACACCTTCTAATGTTTTATTAATTAGCTCGTTAAGATCAACTATCAAACCTCCTGTAGAAGTTTCCCAATAAATATCTAATAGTGATGTCACCGGTTCAGTTTCTAATACACTTAATCTAGGTAGATAAGAATAATCAGTTACAACTAATTGGTCTATACCTAAAGATGTATTAGTTGAAATTCTTGCCAATAATGGGTTTGATTGGTTTTGGTAAAAACCAAAAAAAGATGTATATGTTACCCCGGGATCATTATTATATAACTCTTGCTCAGAACCAATAGTAGTAGCTATAAAATTATTTCTACCTGGATAATATTGCACTGTAAGCGGATTAGTAATTGGTGCTAGATCTGACGTACTAGTATTTTCAACTCTAACATAAAGTCTTGTGCTGCTAGATCTATATTGCTGTTGATCAGGTCCAACTTCAGTTAAATCTCTTGGTATTTTGTTTATATTGTCTCCAATTAAAACAACATTTGCTATTTCATCAATTTCTGTTGGCGGGGTTGGTGTTGTGCTTGGTAGTGGAGGATTACCATTTAAAAATCCTGGTAAATAAGCATTATAATAATCTTGCTCTGTTTGTTTAACAACAACTCTATAAGAATACCATCCTAATGGATTTATAGTATATACATATTTATTTTCTCTATTTGTAGCGCCATAACCGCCAGTAAAATTATAAATGTCTGCTATTTGCTCTTCAGTAGTTATTACAGTATCAGAACCATTAAACGATGCGGATATAATCTTAGTAAAATCAACGTGATAACCTCTTAAATAATTATTTAATCCAGCACTATTAGTTGGCGATAGTTCGGTAGTAAAATCACCTCCAGTTATTGTATATTCATAAGGAGATGTTGAAGTTATTGTTGTAGTATTTATAGTATCTTCTAAAACAAAAGATGTTGGCTGCGCATAAGTACCCACATAAGATTGTGTTGGTGTTTCTTGTATTGGACTATTAAATCTTATTTGTAATGTATCACCATACCAATTTAAAGGTCCGCCCCATCCTAATTCTTTATATGGATGATAAATAGTAGAAGTTGGTTCATTAGCATTAATGCCAGCTATAATTGTTGACAACAAAACAGAGGAAGCTCTGCCAAATTTATCGTACAATACAACGCCAACCTCATAATTTCTATTTTGTTTTAAACTATGATTAGGATATTGCGCTGTAAAATTTGAACTTGCTGGATTTTTAGAATTTACAAATATATTGTAATCTAAAGAAGATGGAGCATTATTTCTATTAACATAATTACCATAAACCACTCTATTACTTACAACGTCTTGAGCTAATGCTCTAACCGGTACTTTATCTGAAACTCTAGTTGTGTCTGCACTCGGTAGTGTTTTATATGGTTTTTTAGATTGATAAGTATATTTAAAATAATTCATATCTGCAGCATACTCATCTTCAAAAGTTACAGAAGATATAGGTACTGTCTGCAAAACCTTTATAGCTATAGCATCAGATTCTTTATATAATATATCAACCTCTTGTATTTTGTAATCAGATAAAGGATTGTTAGATGGGAATGGTATGTATAATTCTATATTATTAGCTTTATTCTCCATCCAAGATAATATAGTACTTTTGTAAGCATCTGATTCGTTTTTTGCTTCAACACCAATTTCACTTAAGAAAAATCCATCTTGTTTAGGTATAAACATTACTTGAGTAAATGGAGCTATTAATGAATACTCATTGTCAGCGTATTTAAACCTATAACTAAATCTTACAAATTTATCTTCTAAAAAATCAGGATCACCTTTCCAATTGGGATCGCTAGATTGATCAGACATTGTAGTTCTTGAAAATTTTATAACGTCATTAGTAGACGGTATAGACCCAGAGCTTTGGTCTAAAACAATATCAGTATTTAATCCACTTAAGTCGGGGGCGACACTAACAACAATGCCTAAGAAAGTAGGCGCTACGGTGCCACTTAAATCAACAGTAGATAAGTTAACAGCATAATCGCCAATTTCAATATTATTATCTATACCAGGTTGTCCAACAATCTGGAAAACACTAGAACTAATAGCGCTTGATACTATTCTACTTTCTTCAACAACGGCTGAGATTGGTAAATATGGAGAGAATTTAGCAACAGAAATGTGCTCTTCTTTTGTGTAGTAGCCCGGAGAACTTAATGCCGTATTAACGTTTATAACTCTAGGTTGGTTTCTATTGTCTGTAAAAAACAATAAATTTTCCAGCATACTTATACCGTATACCGGTGACAGGGTAGAAAAATTTAAAAAGCTTCCTTGAACCAAAACGTCTAAAGAACCATTTGGAACGTATCTATATATTGCACAATTTGCGCTAGCTGGAGCTATTGTAGAACCGGAATAATCTGTTGTAAATATATACATACAGTTATTAGTTTCATCCATAAATAAACCAATAGCAGTATGTCCTTCAGGAGTAATAGTTTGTATTAACTCATTACCTTTAATATTCTCTAAAGCTCCTACATCAGAGCCTTCAGATCTATTAATAGATATATTTTGAGCATCTCTATATTCTCCGTTTGGAAGAATTCTTTCATCAACATCTTTGTTCATCCTAGATTGGAGGAACATATTTCTAGATTCTGCCATTTAATTTTAGTGTTTAATCCATTTTGATTGGCCTCTCATTACTTGAGTAATCTCTTCAATCTTAATATTAGATAATCTTATTTTAGCATTTCTTAATTTAGCGCTTCTATCGCGTTTAAATCTTTGAACTATATATTCCGGTTGATTTGCTCTAATTGATACGATAGCGTGCACTATATGAGCGTACATAGCCTCCTCGGCTAACTTTGGTATTCTTGTATCAAGATCATATGCTAATCCATCAGAAACATATTCTAAAACTATTAATTTATTTACTAAATTACTTGAAAAAGATATTTTGTTTTCTCTTTGATTTATAGTAAACCAACCATTTGCTTGAGAATTTTGAGGATCTAATCCATATCTTTCACCATAATATCCGCCGTATCCAGTTCCGTATCCATAAAGATCTAAACCATTATTTATATTATTTATCGTGACATTACCGGCTATTAAATTTGCATCATTAGAATCCCATTTTGACTCTGTTTGCGAAGTTCCTTCAATATTATCATTAAAATTACTTTGCATTTCAATGCCATCCTGATCTTGAACAGGATTCTCGTATGGATTTATTGTTAAATTATTTGCTGGATATATAATTCGTTTTACTCCAGCTTCATCAATCCAAGAGATTTTAACATAATTTACGTAATCTTGTGGTATAACAACACTAAGATTAGCTGGTATTGTTAATTCTTGCGACTTTATACTTTTTAATGTATCGTAACTAAATTCTTGTAAGCCGCGTTTAGCGTGAAATAATACATCTGATTTTTTAACTTTTTGTATAATTTTGCCATCTCCAACATATCCGACCATAAAATTATCAATAAGGTCATTTAATGTTATATATGAATAACTACCATAATTATTATTTACCGCATTTCCATAAGCGTCTTCATTGCCATAATTACCACCTAAATTAGATTTAAGCTGTATCACAACAGTAAAACCATTAGCAATTGGTGTAGCTGTTGTTATTTTATTATTTGCAACAGTATAAGCAGCTGTGTATTCTGTGTAAGGATTTAGACCATTGGGGCTTATATATAATTTAAAATTATTTAAAGCGTAGTTTTCATTTAAAGGATCATAAGCGCCTGGACCGCCAAAGTATAAATCTGTATCAAATGTTGCTTGAAATTCAAGATTAGTGCCATTAGCCTCAAAGCTTTGCGCTCCGGCATAATATTGTCTATTAGTTTCGTTTATGAGTCCGTTGTTTGGGAATGGCATAGCTTATTATCGTTTTTCGTTAACTTCAGTAGCAACCTCTTGTTGACTGGCTGCTTGTATAATTTGAGGATCATTTATAATAACGCCTGCATATTTTAATATTTGAATAATTAAATTAGTTTGCTCTTCTTCAATTAATTCAAAATCAATAGATGAATTAGTGTCATATAAGTATTGCCCTTGAGATCCAACAATGTAACCCCAAAATGGATTTGAAGGTTTTATAATACCATTAACAGTAATGCTATTTGGTACAGGAGTTATATTTAAATATGGTGTAGCTGTATCATTTAATCCAATAGCCGACGTAATTGAGTATAACGGGTAGTTATTTGATGGGGCTGTTAATTTAGATTTTGATATTGTTTTTAATTCTTTAAAAGAAACCCTTTGAGCTTCTATATCAGTTAATGTAGCTCCTCCTGTTGAAGATAAATAATTACAATATACGCTACCAATTTTATAAATAGCCCGATCTCCTACACCTAATGTCTGGCTCCATTTATTACTTGCAATATTCCAAGTGCCTTCATCAGTAATAAAAGGTATTAATTTATTTTCTAAATTATAAAATGAATTAAAAAACTCAGTATCATTTTCTGTATTTTGTTGATTTTTGCGATTAAATTGATCGCCATCAGCAAAGTAAGATTCGAATATTTCAAGTTGAACTTGAGTAGCAATTTTATTAAACTCATTAGGAGTTATATAGCCTCTTTGTTCTTTATTTAAAATAAGTAAAACAGTTTTGTATACTTCATTTACGTTTACCGCCATTTTTATTCTTTATTATAATATACAAGCGGCAACAATTAGTCACCGCTTATATATTTATATTACATGTTATTTTAACATTTTATCTACGGATCTAAAAACTTCTACACCTTCATCCGTTTTAAAATACGCAGCCATAGCTGAATATGGATTTTCATTAAAAGGTACAGTCATTAATTTTCTATCATTAGATCCCCACATAAATGTTCTTTGATCTTGCGATAATTTAATTATACCTAATTCAGTAGCTCTAATAGCAAAATTTCTAAGTTGAACATTTTCATCATTTGCTAGTTCAATAAATAATGCTGGCTTCTTTTTTGCAAATATCATTAAATCTCTTTTGATTTCTTTTGATGACATTTCAGAAACTTTTGATCCTACCTCAACTCGCACTATAGCTTCTGCCTGATCTATATCCATATCTTTAGCAGTATTCATAGCTTCTAAAAGTAAATCAAAATCTTCCAAATCATCTTCAGCTATCGCATTAGAATCAAATTCATAATACTTTACATTCTTTGCAGGATGATATAATGATAGCAATTTTTGCAAATTTTGTTTTTCTTTCGGCACAAACAATATGCCGTCTTTAAATATAATATGCCCAAGTGTAGATTCTCCTTTTTGTTCATCAACAAATACAGAGTTCTGATTGGTAGCATATCTTAATTCTTTTTGCTCACCTTTTTCAACATCAAACCATAATAGTGGATACTTGTAATTATGTCTTGACGGAATAGTAAGAGTTAAAGGATTATGTGCACCTTTAACAATATAAGTCCTGTCTTTAATTTCCCAAACAGGTTTAACTGGTTCTTTTTTTGTTTGCACTACTTGCGTAGGAATATCTACTGTATTTACATTTACAGTTTGTTCTTGTTGCGGTACTTCAATAACATTGTCCGCGGTTTTTTTAGCTTTATTTGCCATGATATAATAAAATTAAATAGTTAAAAAAAATGGATCCGCCGGACCTATTATAGCCCGGCTTCCCCATTATATTATTTGTAATTATTAGCTAGCTGTAAACAATACGAAATTGTTTGCACCTTGCACTACCAAACATCTTTCAGAAAGGAAGTGTACTTCCATTGCATCAAGATCAGAGGTATATGCTCCACCAACAGAGCCAGTAATCCAAGACTTCATACGACGATCGTCAGCTTGTGAAGCTCTATAGCGAACGTGTAGGAATGGACGACGGATGTTAGTGCCTAGGATTTGATCGTAAACAGTTGAAGTTCCAGCTGGTACCAATACACCATCAATGCTAGAAACGGTAACACCTCCACGAGTAGACGCGTCGTTCAAGTATTTCCAATCAGTTTTGTAGAAATCGTAAGAACCTCTACGGAAACCAGTAAATCCAAGATTTAATGCCATTTCAGCAGAATTTTCAAACAATCCATAAGCGGTACCACCATTTGCTCCAGCAGAAAGACCGGCTAGCATGTCATCAAAATCTAAAGAAGTAGCTCTATTAAGGAAAAGCATGTTTTCTTCAATAGCTCCTTGAGTATCCAAGTTTTTAAGTATTGAATCAAAATCAACCAAACCAGAAGCAGCTGCAAAGTTATTTACAACATTACCTCTAGCTTGTACTGCAGCAAAAAGACCTTCAGTACCTTTGTAACCTAAGCCTTCCAAAGCTCCAGCATTAGCTGCCAGTTCTCCTTCTACTACAGACATTTCCAAATAATCTTCAAAACGCAAACGAGTTTCAGATTCTGCTTTCAAATACCAAAGATACCCAGAAGTACCATCTTCAGTAGCAACTTCAACCCATCCAATTTGAGCGGCGTCAGAACCATTAATAGCATATTTTTCTTTAATGATAATAGGAGAGTTAGAATATTGAGTAAAAGAAGGAGTTACAGATTTAATATCAGCATCTGTAGTGCCTTTTTTATATTCAGATCCGTATACAAAGATTTTAAGTGTTGAAAGACCTGTAAAGTCAATTGGTCCTGCAAATAAATCATCTTGAGTATAAGGGACAACAGTAACTGTAGCTGTACCAGTGCTAGCTCCATCTGTAGAAGCAGTAACAAGTACTTTAAGTTCCTCGCCATTAGCGGGATTCATTACAACTAATGTTTGATTTTTAGAAATAACATTCTGAACAGTAGCCGATTGAGCGAAAGTCAAAGTGCTAGCTGTAGCAGCTGTTACATTATTATATGCAATATGCAAACGGTTTTGCTCAGACCATACAACTTGGTCAGAAGTCATTGGCATCTCTGCGCCAACCATACGTAAGAAACCTGATAGAGTACGGTTTCCGTAACGCTCTACTTCAGCTTCGTAAATTTCAGGTAGGTACTGTTGTGCAAAATTATTTCCAGAACCATCTGTAAAGTTTAAATAATTGCTCTCAAGAGCTTGTTGTTTTTGCGATGGAACTATTGTCCCAAACGCTGGACTTACTACTGTCATTTTTTATTTTTTTTAATTGTTAAATTTTTTTGTTTGAATTTTTAATTTTGATGTATCAAGACCGCTAATCGCTTTTACTTTTAAACCATTTATAAATACATTATCCCCAGCAACTTGCCTTGGGGCAGCATTTGAAACGTTTTTAGAACTACTAACAACTTCTTTTATAGCGTCAGCTTTCCCTTGTTCGTAAAAATGACCAGCTATTCTATCAGCATTCATAGCTGCATACAATGCTTTATGATAACCCGCATGATCGGCTAAATTGCCATCTTTGTCTAAGAACTTCTTAACAAAGTTATTTATATCAATTTGATTATCAGCAACTTGATTTACATTTTGAATACCATATCTAAATTTCTTTTCGCCTAAATTAAAATCAAATCCTTTGAAATCATTATTAAAAAGCTCTTTAGTACGTTTTTTAAATATCTCTTGTTGCTTTTCAGCATATATTTGCTGCTCTTTATATCTATTGAAAAAGTCAACAGCTTTTTGTTGCTCTTGAGTTACGCCGGGTCTCAACTTGATTTCGTCGTAATATTTACTCTTTGTTTGCTCTAAAAAGTTTTTGGCTTTTGCAATTTCTTCTTTAAATGCGAGTTTCTTCTTTTTAATATCTCGCTCATCGTCCAATTCTTCGTCATATTGAAAATTATCTTCCATTAAAAAAGCAACTTCCTCAGGATCTAAATGTGGACGAGTTTGTCTATAATATTCTCTTAACAATGTATTATTGTCAACCGCACTGTAATCGGCATTTAATCTAACATAATCTTCAACAGTTCCGCCGGTTTCTTCCATAAAGCTAACTAGCTTTTCTATATTTTCAGGAAGCGGTTTGCCTGTTTTAGCTTGTTCTTCAACAGCATCTAAAATTTCTTCTTTAAAAGCTTTAGATTCTTGTTTTATTTCTTCCTCGGTAATTTCTTGAATTACTTGTGGCTCTTCAAGCCGCACATTTTTAGCGGGCTCTTTGTTTCCTTCTCCCACTTCTTGCAATTCCATTGCGGCTTCTTCCCCGCTTTCTCCGCTCTGCTGGCTGCTGCCCAGCATGCTGCTCTCTGTGCTTTGTTCTTGAATGGCATCTTCTAATTTTTTTTCAGTTGGTATTACAACTTTTATTGGCTCTTCTTCTTTAGCTTTTATAGCTAAATCAACTTTTACAACTTTAGGCGTTTCACCTAATTTTTTCATTTTAGGCTTTGATTTTAATTTAAAATCGCCTTCTTGTTTTACTTGTTCTGACATAATATAATAATATAAAATTAATAAAAATACCTATTAACTAGGTTCAAATTGCCCTAAATCAAAACCACCACTTAATATATCATATCCGGATGATTCAAAATTCTTCGGCAAGGTATTATTTTTTCTTTGTTCAATTAATTCGCTTTGTTGCGTTGCTTGTATTTTAGTTCTTTCGTCTTTACGATCTTCAATTTTTGAAAGCTTAGCACCTTCTGCGTCAGCTTTTATTTTAGATAGTTGCATTTGATAATTAAATTCCTCTGCCATTAGCTGTTTTTTAAGTTCAGCTTCTTGCATCATTTTATTAATTTCAAATTGAGATTTCGCTTGTTCTATTTTAATTTCAGTTCCAGCAATAGCTTCTCTTTTTTGCACCTCATACATAGCTGCTTGTTCTGCAGTTTGTTGATTAGCTTGTGCTTGGGCTTGTATATTAGCCATTTGAGCTGCTTGTGCTGCTTCTTGCTTTCTTTTCTTTTTAAGCTTTAACATTTGATTTGCAAGCTTGAGGTTTTTAACTTCTCTAATATCTATAGCGTCATCAAGATCAATTCCTCCTGATTGTAAAGCTATTTGTATATTTGATTCTAGTTGGGCTTGGGCTTCATCATCTGGCTCTAATTCTAAATAAATACCAAAATCATGAAGATTTAAATTTTGCATTTCTTTTAAAGCAGCTACATTAAATGTAGTTATACTCTGCTCTAAAGAATTTGCGGTTAATGGGTTGTCTAAAACATCAGAAATACGTAGTGATATATTTTCACAAGTTTTAAGTGTTAAATATAAGCTTGATTGTAATATATGTCTTGTAGCTGTGTTTGATGCATTAGCTGCCATTTTTTGTAAGCCAACAAGGCTATTTTTATCTAATGTGCTTCCGTCTCTTGCTTCATTAAGTCCAGTAACATCGCGTATCATTTGTAAATAATACTGATAAGTGTTTATTAATGACGCCATTTTTGCTTGGCCATTACCAGTGGCTAATTCCTGAACCGGCACTTTTCCTCTGTTTAATTCGCCATCTTGTGTTAATGAACGACCAACAACACTACCGGTTTGAAAATACATGTTTAAGGCCTCGGCTGGATTATAAGATGTTCCATTCCCAAGGTCAACTTCGGCTAATCCATCCATATCTAAGAATATACCGTCTGGTACTATTCTAGCCATTACTTGTTGTAATTTTAAATGTGTTAGCTGTATCATATCGGCAAAACCAGTAACTCGGCTTACTAATGATTCAATTCTACCTTTGTACATTCTAGGAGCACAAATAGAATAATTCATTTCAACTTTAGTTGTATCTGCATACGGTCTAGTCATATTTTCAGATAGCTCCCACTTAAGCATTGTATTGGTACCTAATACTTTTGCTCCACAATATAAAACCTCAATAGTTCTTGATATTCTATCAAAATTATCGCTAGGAGGTGGATTAAATTCATCAGTTTTTACAATAACTTTTTCTAATCCATTATCTCCGTATTTTATTTTAAACACTTGGTTCATATAAGTCTTATATTCAAAATATAAAACCTGAACAGTATTTTCATCATAATTTCCCCAGCCGCTAATATATTGTCTATTACCTGGCATTTGTTGAATTTTATAAAGCTCTTCTTCCGTAATATTTGGGAATTGCTTTTTTAATTCTGGTATAGTTATGGCTTTTACTTCTCCAACATAATATATATCTTCAAAGTTTGGATCTTCAGTATATGAATAAACCATATAAGCCGGGTCAACATAATCTATAGTTATACCATTAGATATATTAAAATTAGTTTTAACAGCTCCTATGCCTATTGTTGTTAAATCATAATTTATTCTTCTTCTTGTGAGATCCCATTTATTTTGAGCCAAAATATTATTAATAGCTTCTTCTTCCGCAATTTCAATAGATTGCTTATAAGACAACTGCATATGCAATTCAACTTCTTCTTTTGTTTCAGGAAGTTGATCGGCTGGCACGGGAGAATTAAAAAAGTTTTGACCAGTAACAGCATTAGCTTTTTCAATAAGCTGCTTGCCGTACATATCACGCATCATTGCTTCCGCATAATCGGTTCTTTTCTTTAAAGACTCTGGATCTTGTGCAAATGCTTTTATATCGTATGTCTTATTCGACATACCATTAACAACTATATCTACAAACTTAGGAATTACAGGTACAGGCTTCCAGTCTAAATTAAGATAAGATAAATCTCCATTAATAGACATTTCATCTTTGTACTTTTGTATAGACTGTTCGCCTCTTGCGTATAGTCTAAGATTATGAAAATTATTCCAATTAGTACTATATCTATTCTGATTGGTACGACCTTGATCGAACCATTCTTGTTCAATAGCTCTAGAAACCTGAAGACCGTAATCCCATGTGGCTTTTTCAGCATCACTAACCACTTGGCTAGGGAAAGAACTATTAGTATTAGTATATACTTTCATGCATTATATTATTTTTGACACGGCTCCTTTGTTGTCGTATTTTTTTATTCCTAAATTATAAATTTTTCTATCTGTAATGCTAACTGGCGCATACCTATTTTTATTACAAGCCATTAATGCTAATCCAGAACTTATAGACGCATCATGCTTTGTACGATTATTAATATTAAATTTAGCCCAATCATTCAATGTTCTTGTAAAATATAATGTACCATAATTTTCACCGTCAAATCCAACGCTAGTTTCTATATAAGATTCTATTGCAGATGCATGAGCTTGCTTAATATCTTCACTTGAATTGGGTATACCCCCTATTTCTCTTTCTGTTACTGATAATTTATTAAAAGTCCTATCAGGTCTATTCATTGAAAAACCCCTATATCCTCTTCTTTTAAAATGATATAATAATCTAGGTTTATTATTTTCAGCTAATATTGGCATACCGTAAAATACACAGGCCATTAATACATCTTCAAAAAATATTTCAGCTGTTTGTGGTCTAGCTATATATTCTAGAAAGAAATGATTAACAGGCGCATCCTCCATGCTGAATTTCGTTAGTCCGTGTAAAGCTCCGTTTGATGCTCTTTCATCTACTGTGCCAGATATATCATATGGATCGCATCCGAAGGCACCCATATGTTCATTACCTGGATATTTAATTCCATTTTTTATTATTACGCGATTTTGAAGATTACTAGGTGGAACCCATGTTATTTTAAATCTTCCGTCTTTATTTGGACTAAATATTACTTTTGAATCTTTTATACCATTTTCCCAAGAAAAACTACCGGTTGTAATAACATTAGTATTTTTTAAATCCTCATTATAATCTATCTGTTCGTATATTTTAGTTAAATTAAATAAAGATTGTTTCGCTTCATCCCTAAAAGCATGCTGCTCTGTCCTTGGGAATTGTCTATAATATTCATTTAAAGCATCCTGATTATCTTTTAAGCCATCAACTTCATTTTGCCAATATTCTATAACACCTTGGTATATTAAATCACCATTGGGCCCATATTTTGGTTCTTTTGGAGTATTGAATACAGGTAAGCCATAAGAATCAATGAATCCCTCGTAGTTCCATTCCATAGGTATGAACAAACTATATAATCCTGAGCGAGTCTGTCCATTGGCGTTTCTTTTGGTAACATCCGAATCATAATATAATTTTTTAAAATTATCCCCGCCTTTATCTAAAGCATTGGATGTAGACCCCATCAAACATTTACCAATAATCCTAGACCCTAATCGTAAAGTTGTTTTTGTTACTCTCCAGTTATTCAATATATTATCAGGCCTTTCCCATTTACCACTTTCATCATGAACTAGTAATCTTAGCTTTTCACCATCGTAAGAGTTATCTCCAGTATTTTTCCAATCTATAGTAGTATCAAGTCCAGCCAATTGCTCTCTTTGATCTTGAGATTGTATAGATTTCCTGGTAAGTTTTGAAGCAGGCACCCTATAAGCTAATTCTGTTTTTGGACGGTCCATACCGTCTTGTATTGGTTTAAAGAAAAAAGGGTAGTTTACCGATATTGGAACCACCTTGTCTGTAAACATTTTTTTAGCATCCGCACCAGACTTAGATAATATTCCAAATCTTGCATCACTTGATATTGTAGCTAAATTAACTACTTCTCCTGACGCCATAAAAGAGAACCCTGAGCGTCTGTTTTTAAGATAACACATTCCGTAGCATCTTGGATCAGCCTTACATGCCTCCCAAAATATAAAAAATATTCTATTTGCTTCTCTATAATCTGGCGCGCCCACGTCAATTTTAGACCATTGCAAGTACATATAATGAGTACCTGTAATATATGTTGCTAAATCATTATTATAAAACCAATAACCTTCTTCGCGTCTTTTAAATTCTTCGTCAATATATCCTTCCCAATTTTCTTTAAATTCATCTGGATAATTTTTCCAATCGAATATAGTTTTTATATTTTTTAATTCTTTAGGATAATCAATTTGCTCCCATTTATTTGATTTTTTTTCTAAATTTTCAGGAACTAATGGAAGTGCTATTTTTAAATTTTGAATTTCACAGATTTCACCAATTTGACCAGTTTTGCTTATAATAATAATATCATGCTCTTTATTGTACCCGTATTCCCATTTTTTATACCTATTATTTTTTTTAATTATATTAGGCTTTATATGGTCATTAACAATATTATATAAATTTTGTTTGTACATTATTTAGACCTTTTTTCAGCAAATCCAGAAAACGCTTGCTTTTGATTATCTTCTTTTGGCTTGTTTTCTATAATTCTTTGCTCTTCTTCAATTCTTGTTAAAATTTCAAAAGCATCAAATATTGCTAATTTTTTTGTAGCCGCTGCATTTTTAAGTCTATCAGCAGAAACATCATCTCCTGAGTCTATAATCTTTTCTTGCGCTACTTTTATTAATTCTTCAACAGCTTTGTGCCCAGCTTGGATTATACACAACTTCGTCTCCTTGATGTCCATATTTAATTACAATATCATTAGATTTCATACAATAAAGACGTTCGCCTTCAATAATAAATTCCCATTCACTATTTGGTGTAAAGCCTACAACGTCTCCTGAGCTTATTCCGGAAGCATTTAAGACACTATTGTCATATTTTAATACTCCAATAAGCTTTTTTTCTTTTTCGTTTGTTAAAGCATCAGTATTTTTTAAAGGCATTACAAAACAACGATCGCCAAAAGAATTCCATCCATCACTATTTTTATATAAATAGATTTGATCTATTGCGCAAAAATAAAGGTCGTCTTTGAATAACGATCTACTATTTTTTTTATTGCCTCTTATATCATAAAATACTCTAAAAATATTTTGATGTACGATTGCAATATCACCTTTTTTTATTTTTGTCGAATAAGCTAATGGCACAGAAATTATTTCGGCCAATCTATTGACTGCTTTAAAATTTTCAATTTTAGTATTTAATATTAGGTTTTTATCACCTAATTTAATATTATTGTTATACCTTTCGCCTAAAGGCTTAACGATAAAATCGTACAAACTATTCATTAATACTCTAAATCATATTCAACAGATATTGCCATGTTAGAATTAAACTTCTTCCATGGCATTACCTCGTTTGATTTTTTTATGTATATATTATATGAATTATCGGATTCGTCAAATAATATATAGGCAATTTCGTGCCCTCCATATACTTGTTGGCTAATAGAATAATGCATTGCGTCATTCTTATAATCCGCGCCTATACTTATTTTGCGTATCACAGAGCTCATATTATACTACTTCAAGTTCTTTAGCTTCTTCTGTTTCAATTTTAGTATACTCGCCGGTTTGTAAATTAATATTAATTTGACCGTACTCTTCTTCTAAAACTTTTTTAAAATCTTCCATTTCTTTATTTACTTCAGGTAACTGATGCAATAATGAATGTTTTTGTGATTCTAATACTCCTAAATTATGAATTATGCCATTTAAATCTTGGTTAATTCTATTAATTGTAGCTAATTGTTTTTCTGTAATTTTTTTTACTTTACTCATTTGATTAAATTTAATTATTGTTTTTATTTACCGCATCCACACATTTTTGCAGGTGAATCCTTTTTATAATCTTCATCAGCTTCATGCAATTGCATTTTAGCATCATAGATTAGCTCTCTGTCATGGATCATCTCCATTTTACGTGAATGTCTTGCGTTACCAGTATAATGACCAAAATGTCCTTGTTCCATTTTTATGATATATTTAAATTATTACTTTTTTCTTTTAAGTTATTGCTAGATGCTATTGTATTAAGCGCATTTACTAAATTTTCATTATCAAAAGTAGTAAACATAATGTTTGATTCTAATTTTTTATTTTTTACTCTTTTTAACAATTCTTTTTCATCAATTTGCTCTCCGGGTTTATAATCTAAAAGATCCCTAAATTCAAAAAATTTTCCATACATTTCGTGCGGATCATTTAAATAAGCCTTAGGGTCTCTTTTTGACATTCTATTCGAATTTTTAAATTGACTATAAGTTGGTCCTAATACTGATTTTAAAGCGGGGCCTAAAACTTGATCTACATTAGTAGCGTGAATTATCTCATGCTTAATTTCAGACGGCGTAGTATTTGAGTCATAATTAACTATTCCTCCTGTAATATTTCCAGTTTTTACATTTCTAATATTTGTAATTGAAGCACCCTCGCCTAAATCAGTAAAATTTTGTTTATTGCCTCCAACGGAATAAATTCTATTAGTTATTTCTGAAATTGATGGAGCCTTATTGCCTAAAGATCCTTGAGCTTGTTCAGAATAACGTTGTTGAGTTATCGGATTTGAAAACCAATCTTGTAAAGATTTTTTTTCTTTTTGAAAAATATTTTTTGGTTTAGAGGATTCAAATTCATATATATCTGCGCTTATAGCCTCGCCTTGTGGATTTAAATTATATTTTAAGGTTACATTCTGTTCTCTTAACTGCGCTTTTACTTTTGGTGTTAACCAACTTATTGCAGAAGTTGAGGGCTCAGAAATAGGTTTTTTTATAGGTTGATCTGCTGCTGAACTTAAAAATCTTTGATTTCCTGGCAATTCATTTGGTGGCACTACTTTTTTTAAAGCGGAATTATAGCCAGGCCGACTTATTAACCCGGCCATTTTTCCTTTATAAGCCATTTTTTATAATTTATTTTATTATTTATTTTGCATCCAACGTGGAGCTTCTGTTGTATCTCTACCAGTAAATGCAGTGTATATTTGTCTAGCCCCTCTTTTTAGATCTGAAAGAAAAGCCCCTGAACTTCTGCCTGATGATTCAAAAGTTCCAATTGGCTTAGCGGGTTTAGGACGACCTCCCATTGGTGAACTTACTACCTGTTGTACTGTTTCAACAACTTTTGGTTTTCCTGTTTTAGGATCTATAGGGTTTTCAAATTTAAATGGGCTTACCGCTCCTTTATTGTAGCCAGCCCGCATCATTGGGCCATTTTTTTGTTTGTACATGACAATTGTTTTAGTTATTGTTAGTTTTTATTTTTTTTATAATTTATAATTTCTTTATACTCAGAATTAAAAAAATATGCAGATATTTTATTTTTATTTTTTAATGTATAAGTTGCATTAATTTCCCAATTAGTATATATATTGTTTACAATAGTATAAAGCACACCTTTTTTATGATTTAAAATCTTTTCATCTACATATTCTATTTCAAATCTAGGATTACCGTCAAAATTTAATTTTTTTTCTGAATGATAATTTATAATTTTAAACTCATCATTAAATTCAGATATTATCATAATATATTTACTATCTTCTGACTGCCAAGTCCCCAAAAATTCTTTTTGAGCTGTAGCGTTTAGCGCAAAAAATGTGAATAATGCTAAAAATAAGTTTTTCATGATTATATTTTATTAAATTAATTATTTATATAATCACATATTACTAGCCTAAATTACATTAAGCTCTTTTGTATGCTTCAGCTTCCCAAGGTAATTTTTTATCACCCTCTTTCATTTTTGATCTAGGATATTTTTTACCTTTCCAATATACATTATTGTTATCATAACTAAGGTCCCCGCGTTTCATCTGCTCAAGATGTATTTTCTCATGCGCAATTACACTGTGCACCTCGCGTGGATTTAGATCTTTATCAACAACAATAGATCCATTATTATTAGCCATACCCATAACGCTTTTGTCCTCCATATCAACTTGATATATTGGAGTATTATCCGTATTAAATGGGAAGCCTTTCATTACGAATCCCATGGAATAATATCTGTTTGGGGGGTTAATGTACTTTTAATTGGCGCTATACCTACTGGGCGCAAAGTTTTTTTAATTTCTTCAACCGCACTGGTATCTTCTTTAATTTGTTGTTTACGTTTTTCTGCAGCTAAAATTTTCTTTTTTTCTTTATAAACTTCTAATCCAGCCCCAATATTGCTTGCAGCGGAATTAATACCTGCTACCATTGCTGAATTATCGCCTTGTAATGGCACAAGTGTTGGATTAGCATATTCACCTTCTGTTTGAGGAACCATACTTCTAGCCAATTTTATAGGGCTGCCTTTTGGTAATTTATTATATAATGATCCCATATTTATATTAACATTTCCATCTGCGTCTTGCAGCACAAATGCGTTTATCTGGTGTTTTACTGCAATTAATATTCCACATTTCCATTTGGCCTTTTGACCTAGCGCAATATGAATCTCTTCTTTTACCGCCTTGAGGTTGCGGAGCTTTTAAATCACCGCCGGTTTCTTTGTTATAAGCTTTGCGCCCAGCCTCAGTCATACCAGCGCCTTCTTTAGCCGTTAGGAAATGTCTACCTTTACCTTTTGTTGTTTTGCGTAATTTTGAAAACGGAGAACTTTGTATATAAGCCATTTTATTTTTTTTTCTTTAATTCATACCATTTAGCTACGGTATAACCTATTGAAGCTAGTAATAATATTATTTTTAATCCCATTTCAATATTAGTCATACTTATAGAAAGCGTTAAGCCGTTAAATACATAAAGTCTAATATCTTGAGTGCTCATTTTAAAATTTATGAACGAGCGCCTTTAGCGATCTCAGTTATAGGTAGGCCTCCTTTATAAGAGCAGGCCGCTTTTTTAACTTGCATCCCCATTATTCCAGAGCTTGAACCTTTACCCATTGGGAATCCTTCTGTATTTAATGGGCCATCCCAAAGAGCGTTTGCTCCTGTAACTCCATTACGCTCTATTTTACTAACTGCTGGTGTTATGTTTTTTTTCATTTTTTTATTTTTATCCGTATTGATTATATAGGCTATTTATGCCTGTTTGATCTAAATCTGAAATCTGTCCCATTGGCACTGCAGGTTGCACCGGCATTTGTGGCAAAGTTGCTCTACCAAAAGAATTAGGCAATTGTTCTGCACCGTAAATATTTGCAGCATTTTGCATTGCATTAGGAGAAAACACGGAAGGCTTTTCCATTATAGCTCCCGGCTTCTGATATTGCATTCCATTTTGTACAGATGCATTATAAGCATTTTGAGCGGCGACCCGTTGCGCATTCATGTCTGTAGCTTGAGTATTTATTTGACCTTTAGAATTTAACATTCCCGCAGCCAAGTCTTGGTTAAAAAGCATATTATCTATGTTTATCGTTATTTAAATTTTCTATTGATGTTTGCAATACCTTATCTGTATAAGTCTTGCCTAACATAATTTTATTCCTATAGCTTGTTGGTATATCCTCTTCACCAAGCATAATACGGTACATTTTATTTATTAGCTGTTTGCACTTTAAGGAAACTTTATATATATGATATTTTTGGGTTGTATGGTTTCTTTTTCTCCAAACCACTATCCATCCTTCTTTCAATAATCTGTTCCAGCGCTTGTTATCCCAGCTATAAGAATAAGTACCTATTTTAAAATCTTGTTTTGTGAAGAAATCCATACAATCAAAATATATCAGCAATTCTAAGTCTGCGTCATTTAAATTGTTGTTTCTGCAAGCCCATCTACGAATTATTCGATAATGTTTTAGCAGGTTTAATTCTTTAATATCCGCTGCTTCAAGCCTTCTCATAAAACAACAACTACATCAGTAACCTTAATTACATGATATGTTTCTTTGCCGATTTCTATTTTATGCCCCGCGTGACGGTCAAAAAATATAATATCATTTTCTTTTAAACCGTCCACTTCGTTCCCAACTGAAAGTACTTTAGCTTCTGTATATCTAATATCTTCTCTTTGATTTTCAGCCAAAAGCAATCCGCCTTTTGTGGCAGTAGTACCCTCTTTTATTTTTTTAATTATTAAATTTCTACCTATTGCCTTCATTAATCCTTAAATTATTAATTACACAATCTGTAGATAAAATGGTTGTAGCAACCGAAGCCGCATTTTGCAATGCGCTTTTAGTAACAAGCAATGGGTCTATAATCCCGTGCTCGATCATATTAACCATATTTCCTGTAACAACATTAAGGCCATATCCGCTTTCAAATGACTCTTGATAATCAACAATACCAGCATTTTCTAATATTGTCTTAAATGGAGCCGTAATAGCCTTTAATAATACTTCTTCGCCTATAGTACTAGCATTAATTTTTTCAGAAGCATTTAATAATGCAATCCCGCCGCCTGGGACTATACCTTCTTTAATAGCGGCTTTTGTTGCACAAATAGCATCTTCAACTCTATCTGTTTTTTCTTTTAATTCAATGTCAGAATTTGCCCCAACTTTTACTATAGCTATTTTTGCCGAAAGCATTGCTAATCTTTTCTCAAGCTTAATAATATTATTTGGATTTTTTTCTTTACTTAAATCCTGCTTAATTGAATCAATTATTTTTAATATATCTTCCGAAGGCTCTTCAACTTGCAATACTGTATCTTCGTAAGTTGTTATACTTTTTAAACATTTACCAAGATGTTCAGGCTGTATTAAATCCATATCATCACCCAAATCTTCATTAATTACAGTGGCTCCAGTTAATAATGATAAATCATCTAATAATTCTTTTTTATTTATACCAAATGTTGGAGCGTTAATTACATTAACTTTTATATTGCCTTTTGTTTTATTCATTGCTAAAGCAGACAAAACACCTTGCTCTAAATCGCCTATAATCAATAAAGGTTTATTATTTTTAATAACATATTCTAATACTGATTGTATTTGCCTTATTGTATCAATAGGTGACCCAATTAATAATACTAATGGATTATCTAATTCCGCGGTTTTTTTAACTGGATTAGTTATAAAATGAGGATTAGTCAAACCCTTATTATACTGAACCCCATCTACAATTTCAACTTTTGTTTCTCCAGAAGAAGAAGTTTCCATCATAACTATACCTGTATTATCTACAGACCTAAATGCATCCGCTATTATTTTACCTAATACCTGATCATTATTTGTTGATATTGTTGCAATATTATCTATCATATTGCCTTCAACTTGTACGGCTATTAAATTTAAGTAATCAAGCACTTTATTAACAGCTGAATTTATACCGTCTTTTAATTCTCTAGAATTTGTTTTATTTGCAACTTTATAAGCTTCTTTTAGTATAGAATGAGATAACACTGTTGCAGTGGTTGTTCCATCGCCAGCCTCTCTAACTGTTTTTCTAGCCGCTTCTTTTAAAAGAGTTGCACCCATATTTTCAACTGGATCTAGCAAAACTATTGAGTCCGCCACAGTAACGCCATCTTTTGTAATTACTGGCCTGCCAGTTGAATCTTCTAGCATTACGCATTTACCACTTGCTCCAAGTGTTGAACTAACTGCGCTAGCTAATTTTGTAATACCATTAAATACTTTATCTCTAGCTTCGTTTCCAAAGTTAAGATTCTTGACTATTAAGTCCGACATAATTTAATTAAATTTAATTTATATTTATTTTTTTTTACTAAGAAATTCTTATTCTTAATTCGTTTGTACCTGTTTTAATATATAATCCTTTTACTGGAACGCCAGCGGAAGCTGCTGCGGCGTCAGTTAGAGCTGTTGGTATATAGTCTAAAGTTACCGTGGAAGATTCAATGGTAAATGCGTCGTTCAATATTTTAGAAACTCCAGTAGGATCAGTTTCTCCAACAATAATAGCTGAATCTATTGTTGCGTTACCTTGCACGACTGTTTCTGGTAGAATAATTTTACTCGAAGTTTCGTAAGCAAGAGAATCACCTATTTCAGTTGTAGATGTAAATTTTGGTATATAATTTATTGTTCCTGAAACAACTCCAGATCCAGGTATACCTTGAGGTCCTTGTGGTCCTGTAGCTCCAGTAGGTCCAACTGGTCCAGTCGCTCCAGCTGCCCCAGTGGCTCCAGCTGGTCCTTGAATACCTTGCGGTCCTCTTAATGGGCCTATATTAATCCAAGATAAGCTAGCAGCCCAAACCCATCCATCTCCGGTATCATCTGTAATATACAAATCGCCAACCGTATTACCAGAAGATGGTAAGCTAGCAGAAGTAGGAACAGTGCCTAATATATTTATAGACGTACCATCATTACCGGCAGGACCCTGAGGGCCCGCGGGGCCTGTTGCTCCGCCTTCTCCGGACGGTATATATGTAATAATAAGATCCAATAAACTTTGAACAGTAAAATTAGCTGTTTTATTGTCAGTCACATCTGTGCCTACAATTAAGTCATCTACTACTGGTGTTTTTTTAGGATACGTATAGGTTACTGCCATTTTTTTTAATTTAATCTATTAATTATAAGTATTACACAAAATTAATAATTTTTACTTATTCTACCATAGGCACTGGCTCGCCAATTGTCAACGTAATAGACTTAGGGTTAATTAAATCAGCAATCTGTGAAGCAATGCTAGCTTCAATAGATGCAACTTGCTCATCACCCATAGTCGCTTTTGTCCAAGCTACTACTTCTTCATTGGTAAGTTTATCAAATGGTATGAAGTCAGTAATACCACTAGTATCTAGAACCTGAGTTCCAATATTGGTTGCGCTAACATCGGCATCCTCATCTTTACCTGTCACTATCCAATGTACGTTATACACAACGTCTGTGTAATCTCCGTCTGTAGGATAAACGTCTACAGTTTTACAATTCCAATTGTAATTAATCATAGTTTATTTTTTTATTTATTGTTTATATACAGTTTGTTATAGCTGTTACTTTTCCATTTGTTCCAGTTGTATAGGCTATTGATGTTGATCCGCTGGTTGCTTTTCTATTTCCAGCGCCTATTGTTACTGTTCCGGCTGCATTAGTGTAAACAAAATCGTTTACAGCAGGTAACGCTCCAGTTCCATTATGATAGTAAGTCGTGCTTGCTGTTCCATTTTTACAAGCTCCACTACCAGTACCATAAGATGTAGAGTCTGAAGAAAAAGCAGTTGGACCAGCGCTAGCTCCATAAAAATCATTCATTGAAATAGTTCCACTTGTTACTCCAGCTAAGTCTCTTAAATCAGTGTCAGCTAAACCAGATGTAGCGTTTTGCGCTTTGCCAAGTTCTAAATTAATAGACTCACCAACAATTGTTCCGCCTATAGATAATACGCCTGATGTATTAAGAGCCATAACTTTCTAATTTAGCTTTTAGTTCATCAATTTGTTTTTGTTGTTCTTTCATAGCTTCAATAAGTAATCCAACCATATTGCCATAGGCAACAGCTTTCATGCCATTGTCATCTGTTTCTACAACCTCTGGCAATACTTCTTCAACTTCCTGTGCTATTACACCAATACAAGTTTTCTCTTCGCCTATCTTGTTGAATTCAACACCTCTTAATTTATTTACTTTTTCAAGAGCACTATCTATTGTTTTGATATTTTCTTTTACCCTAGCATCAGAAAACGCTATAACGTTACCAGTAGCTCTAATAGTACCAGTGACATCTAATTCATAAGCTGGCGTTGTGGTTAATATACCAAAATATCCATTAGATTGTAATATTCTTACTCTTTCAAGACCGTTAGTAGCTATAGCAACACCATAATACCCAGATAATACTAATGGAACAGAAGTGGATACTCCGCATGATAATCCATAATGAGCGGTGTCAGCACCATTTAAAGTAAAACTATCTCCAACATTAAATCCAATTTTTACACCATTAGCGCTTTGTGTTGTTTCAATATTACCAGTGACTGCAAGTTTTTCAGTAGGGGCTGTGGTATTAATACCAACGTTGCCAGTAGAATCAATAACTACCCTATCAACTTCAGTTCCAAGTGTACCAGTCATAAATTTAATACCACCATATTCACTAGCTAAAGTAAGTAAATCGCTAGCATCAAGATGTTGAATATATGATCTTCTAGTTCCTGCTTGATAAAAAGACATAAAAGGATTGCCAGTTGCGCTACTATCGTCTAATACTAATAACTGACCAGAAGTGCCTGATAATTCTAGTTTTGCCGATGGGCTAGTAGTACCAATCCCAACGTTACCATTAGAAATAATACGCATATATTCACTACCATTGGTATTAAATGTCATTGCGTTTGTTGAATGTTGGTATCTTATACGACCAATAGCACCATTTTGCGGATCACCAAAAGCTATGGAACCATAATTTGTGTTTGGGCTTAAAATAGTTAAGCCAGTATCGCCGCTACCTTCAATTACTGCATCATTTAGGCCATTTAAAGAAGTGGCTCCAATACTTCCTTTAGAAACTACAAACCTCTCACCAGTATTAAAAGTTGTCACCCCAATACCGACGTTAGTACCATTATCATAGATGATAGAGTTAGTAATTGTATCTGTGTCACTCCACTTGGCTACATAGTTAGCAGTACCCGTACCATCCACTCCTGATATTTCACTCAAAGACACCCAATCTGTTCCTGTAGCTGTAGAAGATAATACTTGACCACTAGTCCCTGACGAGTTATTTGAATCATAATACGCCCCAGTTACCCTTGCGTTACCTGTAACGTGTAACATTTGAGTAGGACTAGTCGTTCCAATCCCGACGTTGCCGCCTAAATCAATACGCATTCTTTCAGCTAGATCTGTTGAAAATGTATGATAGTTTGCGTTGTGAGATATATAATTCCAAGTATTACCATCATTACCTATAGCTAAAACTTGTGTTTTATCTGCCGTTGGTCTATAATAATTTGTTGTTCTATTTGTAACAATTCCATAACCACGCATTTCCGTGTAAGTATTGTCCGAATGAAACACTCTAGCATTTGCATCAAATGTTCCATCTCCAACCTGTAACTTAGCTCCTGGACTAGTAGTCCCAATACCGACGTTGCCATTTTGATCAACACGCATTCTTTCACTTCCAGCAGTAGATAAGGCTATTGCTCCGCTTATTGACTTTGCGTTAATAGTATGAAGAGCACCGACTGACCCGTTATTGCTTGAGGAAGTAAACACTAAAGACCTACCCCCAGCATCTCCAGCGCCAACTTCCATGTATTGTCCTTCCGTAGAATTATACACTTGAAGTCTAGTGCTAGGACTAGTAGTACCGATACCAACGTTGCCGCCTGTAACACGCATGGTTTCAGAACCACTTGAGTAAAATGCTGTATATGTGGCTGACCTAGAACCCTGCATAATTTTTACACCGGTAGCGTTATTGTCGTGGCCGAACATACCCCATTCGCCATTTCCAATTTGTGTTAATCCAGTCCAAGTATTTCCGCTTGCCCCTACAATAGAAGTAGAACCTCCCCTGTAACCCAAAGACATGCCGTAACTATCCATACCCGCGGTTGTACTATTGTGTTCTGTAAAAAATATTCTTCCAGAACCTTCGCCACTTGTATCCGCGTTACCTTCTATTGAAATAAATCTACCATTCGTATTCAAACCATTTCCTGGTAAACCAAAAGTTTGGTTACCCATTACAGTTAATTTAGCTGAAGATGCAGGACTAGTCGTTCCAATACCGACGTTAGTACCATTGTCATAAGCAACTCCAATACCTAATGTATCTGTATCTATCCAGCGAGCTAAATAATTAGCAGCACCAGAACCATCAACAGGTCCAGAACCAATAGGTATCTCTATAACGTTTCCACTAGAGTCAACAGCTAGTCTTTGAGTTACCGTTCCAGTGAATGTGCCTGAACCGTATTGGTTAAGTTTTAATGCCCCTGAATCTCTTGCAATAGTTAATCTGTCAATTAGAGATGTTGTCCCTGTTGCAATCTTAAAAGCGTCATTTACAGCGTCATAATATACATAAGACCCATTTTGCGTTGGAGTTGCCGTTGGTCCCTCGGACATATATACACCGCTACTTACATTAAATGTATTTGAATTTAATATAATATTAGCGCCAGATGTATCTCTGATATGGAGTTTTTGATAAGGATTAGTAGTTCCAATACCAACGTTGCCAGAAGAGTCAATAACAACTTTAGGAGCAGATAAACTATCATTAACATTGTCAAATGCAAAATAAGTTTGAGATGCTGGAATACCAATTCTCCAAGCAGCAGATCCAGCGCTTTCAAATTTTTGGTTTACTAGTCCAGCTGTTGCCGTGGTAATATGCAACCTTGCATCAACGCTTGTTTCTCCAATACCAACGTTGCCTGTTGAGGTAATACGCATTTTTTCAGTTGCATCTCCAGCAGCAAACCTCATAGAGTTGTCGCTATGGAAATACTGAATCATACCAGTATTGGATTGATTAACATCACCAAAATGAATTTGTCCGGCTGTTGTAGCGCTTGAAATAATACTTATGCCGCTATAACCATCATTTTGTATAACTAACTCATCTGCTCCACCATTTACTGAAGTTCTAACAGTTGCGGTATTTACTTCTAAATTTCCTATAGGGCTAGTTGTCCCAATCCCAACTCTACCATTTGTATAATCAATGATAGCGGTATCGTCATTCATCCAAACACCAGTTGTATTATCCCATACTAACAACTCACCGTCAGCTTGAGTTGTAATCTTAGTATCGTAAAGATCTTTTATACCTTCATTACCTTGAACTCGTATTTGTATCTTACCATTAGTAGCCGCTTTCATTATAAACGCAGCTGGTATTTTTAAGTTAGGACCCTGTGGTTCTGTAATTGTAAAATCACCAGGATAAACTGGACTACACCAAAGAACTTGACCATCTGCCCAAGTTTCGCCGTTTTGACCTAGTGTATTGAACTGATCTAATTCACCAAAAGCAATAACTCTAGCTAAATCACCGTTAGCAACAGTTGTTTCTAAAACACCCATGAAGTAACGAGATTCTACACTACCATCCGCAATCAACTCATCAATAAGTATGTGACCAGAGTTACCATCGGTACCAACAGCCATAACCGCTTTACCTTTGTTTATAGTAGCACCAGAAGAATTTTTTACTTCGTAGAACATGAAGTCTGATGACGCAGATACAGCGCTTTGTGCTATCCATTCGACGCCAGTACCCGTAGATGATAATAGTTCTCCAGCTGACCCTAAATTACCAGTGGTATCTTTAATGCCAGCTTGGGCTTCAATATCATTTTTAAACTTCATATATTAAATTTTATTATTATCCAATTTTTTGAACTAATACTCTAACTGAATTTGTTGGAGTTGGATTGAAAGTAATTGTAGCCGTAGTTGTACTAGGTCTAGTTATATCAGCATAAAGAGTTTCGAAAGTAACTGTATCGTACAGTTGGATCATCACGTCTCTAGTTCCTAGGTTGTGTGTAATTGTAGCTGTAGCAGATATAGTTGTGGCATAAGTGTTAGCCACATTTGTTTCTGTGTTAGTAACTGTAGCCGTACCATTGGAGTAAGCAACACTAATTCCTGTACCAGCGTTAACATTACCAATACCAACTTGTGTTAAACTAGCAAGGTCGATGTTATTTTGAACAGTAGTCCAATCTGCTAATGTTGTAGGCGAATCTATCTCAGCAATAAGCACATCGCCAACTCTAACTTGCTCAGTGAAGAATAAACCATCTGCTGTAACAGTATATGTCCACCCTTTTCTAATACTTGCACTTGGCGAAACATCAAGGTCCGGAGTGTTAGTCGCGGCATTATATCCTCCTTGATAAACTAAACCGCCAACTATAGCAGAGTCAACATAGTCTTTAACCGCTGCAGAAGTTGGTAATGTAGTATCATTATCGTTATTAGCAATGCCTTCCGCTTCTGTTACAATAGTTGCTGCTGTAAAGTTAGCTATATCAAGAACACCGTTTGCAACAGTGGTTGATATAGAAGTTGTACCTGATCCCGTTACTTCACCGGTTAAAGTAATTGTCGCTGGACCAGGAAGTGCTGCCCAGGTATTATCACCTCTAAGATATGTACTTGAGGATGGAGTACCTGTAGCGCTTAAACTGTATGTCAAAGATCCTGATGTAGTGATAGGCCCGCCAGATCCGGAAATAAAAGTAGAATTACTTGTTCCGACACTTGTTACAGTACCTGTGTATTGATCATTACTGGTAATAGTGATTACGGTGCCAGAATTAGTTACAGTAGTTGTGCCAGCTCCAGTTATAGCTACTTGATCAGTTGTAGAATCACTACCTACTAATTCAATACCAACAGTACCGTTTGTTGAACCATAACTAAAAAGATCGTAAGTTGTGTTTACATCGGTGATAGTTGCCCATGTGTTATCTCCCCGTAAATAAGTCGTGGCGCTTGGTGCTCCAGTTGCGGATAACGATGCTGTTAATATTGGATCTGCCGCGGTGCCACTGTCTACTAAATTAACAAATGTGCTATTTGCGGTAGTCACCGTATTTACAAAGCCAGTTCCAGCAGAAGGCACAGCGTACCATGCTGAAGTTATCCATACTTTTAAAGTATTTGACGTCGTGTTAAAATATATCTGTCCATCAACGCCACTTCCTGCTGCCGCATCAGATATTTCGTTTTGAATTCTTGGTTGTATTAACTGATTTTGCAATAAGTCAATACTATTGTAATATTTTATAGCCATATTAGTTTAGAAATGCCTTCCCTGCAAATGCAGCGGAAAAAGTTAAAGTTAGTTGATTTAGGGATATATAATTTACCTGCCCGTAGCCAAGTTGATTAGAACTATTGACAACGGAAACAGATGGATATTTTTCTAAGTTATGTGTTATTGTCCAAGTTACAGCCGGAACCGCTTGTGTATATACAAAGTTTTTATCACCGACCAATCCTATCGCCGATGCCTCTATATAATACAATTTCGTATTACTTAAGATACCATTACCTACTTTAAATGTTAGATCAGCATTATAAAATGTCGGTTCAATTGGATCTTGAGTTAAAGAATTTAAAATATATATGCCGAAATTATTTATATCATTTGAATTTGATATAGAAATAGTGCTACCAACTAATGATTGTAGATATTCTAAAGCATATTTACCACCAGAGGTAGAATCACTTATTTTTATAGTGGTAACGTCGGCAAAATTTACCCCAGAATTGTATAATTCAAAACTTAATGAGCCATCTGGTCTATCCCCTAATGAATCTTGCTGTATTACAAACTCCCAAGCTATTTTTCGTACAATATCAGCTATAATATAGTTAGCTAATGCCCCAACAGTATAGTTAACCGTGACATTTTTGTCTAATGGATCGCCATTTACGTCAACAACCTTGCTGCCTAGCAATAAATCGCTCCCATTGGGGTTATATACGGGATAACTATAGATTATAGCCATTATTTTTTAATTCTATATTTCTTACCACTCTCTTTTTTTGTGCCCTGACCGTCATTACTACGGTTTTTAGATGGCGTTTCCCATCTTCCGTCCTTATGATCCCAATCCATACCTCTCGCTTTAGCAGGGGATTCTCTACGCATACGCTGCGCATGAGCCTTTTTAGCTCTACGATCAGGGGTTTTAGCATAAGCTAAGTCTCTTTCAGCTTTTCTTTTTGCTGCAGCAGGGCTTAATTTTTGCTTTGCCATAATTATTTTTTTTACATAGTAGTTTAATTACACAATTTTGTCATTTCTTACAATACCAACTATGACATTAGCCTATTATTATTGATATAAAAAGCTATTGTCACATTTTACTGTTAGATATATGGAACTTTGGGGTAATATACTATTTTTACACTAGCTACTTTTTTAGGAAAACGCGTTTCGTTTTACCGGGTCCCCCAGTTTGTGTATGCTTTTGAATAACGGATTAGCCTTTGTGTTATGATTTTGTACCATAGTTTAGCTTTTCTATAGACTATATACTAATAGCGCTGAGCAACGCGATAGCGTGTATAGCATTCAGCAGTAGTACGAAGTGAGGTAGATAATATAACTGTAACAATTAAAACTAAATATTATGCATTATTTAATTAATCAAAATCAAATTAAATTAACTACTAATTTATTAACTAACAAACAAATTAATATCCAGTTTATTAATAATAAATTAATAATAAAG
>Ga0208644_1000167_pt1 | contig 45340 bp, 77 predicted proteins | sample VirMetDEL_Nov_18_FD_184517 | JGI IMG/M metagenome (GOLD analysis project Ga0208644, IMG submission 184517) | Aqueous microbial communities from the Delaware River and Bay under freshwater to marine salinity gradient to study organic matter... | ecosystem: Environmental > Aquatic > Marine >...
AATCCAGATGGCCGATCAACTGCCAGCGGTACGCCGGATCGAATGACCCGCGCCGGAGCGTGGCGTAATGAACCGCCGCGGTGACTGACTTGATCTCGAGCACGCCGTCGTCGCCGACAAGTCCGTCCGGCGAATCGCCATGCGTCTCGTGATCGAAGAAGCCACCGTTTCCTACCTCGACGAAAAACTCGTCTTCGTAAAGCATCCGGGCGATTGGCTCCTGCTCGTGGCCGCGCTCGGTGTGATCATTGGAGAAGCTGAACTCAGCCTTCCGGCCGTTCGCTATCTCCAGGGCGATCTGCAGCGCGTACTTCTTCGCCGGGTCGCCGAACGCCTTGCCTTCGTTTGCCATGAAGCACCCGAAGTTGGATGCCGTGGCCTTTCCCGTTCTCAACGCCTGCCATGCATCCGTATTTTGCTCAATGTCATGCCATTGCACCTTGGCACTCCTCGATCAGAATCTTCTGATTCGCCTCGGTCATTGCAGCGCGTGCCAGCACGGAATCAAGGTTGCCGTCCCGCTGGTATGCCTTCTTGGCGTTATCCCATGCCTTGGTTCCCGGCTCGATCTGCCGCTTCTCCGGCGTGTGCGGGCTGATGCGTAGGCCTTCCATGACCTCTTTTCCGAAGCGCACGTTCTGGTCGACATAGATCGTGACGCGCACGTTCTGCCAGTCTTCGATAAATGCCGATCCGGTCAGCTGCTTCAGCGTCTTGCTGTTGGTTGCGTTCAGGATCATTGGCTTCAGTGGCTCGCCCGGCCGGATCTCTCGCTCGACGAAGTAAGCCGTGTTGAACACGTCCTTCGTCTTCTTCGTGCGGTCGGTGTCGAGGCGAACATGCTTGATCGTGAGCACCGTCGGCTCGACCAGATCAGCGCTGCTCAGGTACGGCGAATCGAATGCCTTGCGGTAGTGGGTCTTTGTCTCAGACACAGGGGCTCCTCGGCCGCATCGCGCAGCCTGTCAGTAGGTTGGTTTATCCGAAAAGTTTGTAGATCGCCGCCTCGCCAGCCAGGCCGATCAGCAGCACGCCAGCCAGCACGCCGAACCCGGTAAGGGTCCACCACGCCGCTGCGAAGCTGTGGCCTGTGGGGGTGTCGTCGTAGGGGAGGGATTGGGTGCGGTTCATGGGGTCACCTTGCGGTAGCCGGCGTCGTAGAGGGCGGCGCAATGCTGCTCAGCCTCTCGGTAGTCGCTAAACGACAGATGTCCTTTCATCTCCAAGATGGCGGCTCGGCGCTCTTCCGCAGCGATCTGCTCGGGCGTGCGAAGGGGCCGGAACACCGGGGCGTCTTCTTTCCAGTGGTCTATGGCGATCTCGACGCCTTCGGAATCGATAAGGCTGGACTCGGCCTTCCGCGTGTCGCGGAGCACAATCAGCCACTCCGACAAGTAGGCGACCTCGACCTTCAGCCACGTTCCGGCATGCTTCCATTCACACACCGTCCCCACTGGCGGCAGGCCTTCGCCGGTCCAACTGACCGGCCGCTCCGCAATCACTTCCCAAGACGAACGCCCGATTTCAGGGTACATCCCTGTATCGTCTTTGAAGCGGCCTAGTCCATTTCTACTAGCGAATCGCACGCTGCCCTTAAGTTCGGGTGCTCCATTCCAGTCGGCCGCAGGGCTCAGGGCAAAGTCATAGCCTTCCGGCGCCTTGCTCCAGTCGATCTCTTTCATCTGATTGCTCATAGCGGCGCCCCGTTGGTGATTCGATCTGCAAGGCCGTGCACTACGGCGAAGAACGCTGTGGCCACGCCAGCGCAGAGCCAGAACACGGCTTTCTCTTTGGCGCGTTGATAACTTGATGCCATCACACACCCCCCAGCAGGCCGACATGGGCAATTGATCCGAGACAGGCTGCCGTGAAGGCGAAGAAAGCCCAGCCGGCCAGCTCCTTGAGGACGTAGGCGGTCATGGCTGCTCTCCTTGCAGGGCGGCGTCAATGGCGGCGTCTACGTCTTCGTTGCTGAAGACAGGCGATCCCATTACGACCTGAGATACTGATCCGCCCAGCTCACGCATGAGGAACCGATACCGCTCGGCATCCTTCGCCAGAGCATCCCGCTCAGCGAGAAGGGCTTCGATGCGCGCCTCCATCTTGGCGATGGTCTGGTACGCGAATGCCAGCTTTCCTGTTGGCTTGCTCATGCCGCCTCCTCATCGCTTTCTAGCTGGAACTCACGCACCCGGTCAGTCAGTGCGCTCAGCTGATCAAGCACGTCCTTGTCGGTGGTGAAGGGCATGCCGGAGATGAACACGTAATCGCGGAACACGACGGTTTCAGAGCAGGCCGGATAGACCGTCACGAAGACGCCGTTCGCGCTGCCCTGGTACGTCATAGTCACCTGATACCGCCCGGCCTCGGTTATCTCGAAGCAGAGGTCAAACAGGCTGACCACTGCGCGCTGAATGTCGTGGTTCATGCTGCTCTCCGTTGCTGGCTCACCAGCTCTGCGTGAATGCGGGCCAGCCGGCGCAAGTCGCCGACGGTCATGTATCGCTCTTGCTGGCAGTCGAAGTCCTCGTGGCTGCTAACGGTGATGATTTCACGGTCATCCGTGACCTTGCCGTGCCACTGCGCCGCCTCAAGGGCGAACGGCTCCAGTGCCTCGATTAGCTCGTTCATGCTGAATCCTCGCGGAATGGCACCCACTGCAAAGCCCCCGTCCTGTATCGCAGGACCAGTGGTTACAAGGGGAGGCTTTGCGGTGAGTGCTGGGGTGCAGGAGGGGTGATGCAGTGGCCGGGCATCACTCCGGCGCGCCTTAACAATGCGGTGGCTCCGCAAGAGGACTCCCGGCCTTTCGGCCCGCAAGGAACTCCCTCTGACGACTTTCTCCCCCGGTGCGCCTAGGCTCCGGCATTTCTGCTGTTTGCGTGTCTATGGCTGCCACGCCGCACTGCATCGGTAGATGGTTTTGCTAGATCGGCACGGAATCACCATCACCGGCGCTCTCGTCACTGCAAAACCATCTCCGATACACGCTCCTTACGGGAGCGACTCGTTATCCCTTCCAATTCCTCCCCCACCACTCCCAGACAATCCATACGATCCAGATAGCGGTGAGGAGGAGTAAGCCGTGATAGGGGGTCGTTGCGGCGGGGCTGGCAGCGGCATCCAGTGGGTGATGTTCACGTAGCAGGTGTCACCGTCGAGGTACTGCCACGGCCGCACATCGCGGTTCTTGCGGATGGCGAAGAACGGCCCGTCTGTGGTTTTGCCAACCCTGCACACGATTACTTGTTTGTTGGGAGGCGGCAGCTCCGTCTCAACGCTTATCCATTCGCTCATCTAATCCTCCTATGTGCTGATGGGTGCCCGCTTCAGCCTGTCGCCGCTGTGCAATGGCCCGGCTGGGCGGTTGACCGAGCCTTTCCAACTTCGCGGCTGACCAGCTTCGGGAATTTCTTGGTGCGGATATCGCGCGCCTGTGAATCTGTCAGCAGATCGCAAAGCAGCATGTCCGTGATCGCGAGATTCAGCTTGTCGAGGTTTTCCGCCGCCTTGTCATCCAGCTCCGGAAATTGCTCTTTGAACGGCCGCGCCGCCCAACCTTGTTCGAACGTGTTCATTCCGTGCCCCTCGTCAGTTGAATTCGTTAAGCCACCAACTCCACCTCATCCACTCGCTTAACCCTTGTCAGCGTCTGCTGCCGGGGTGCGTCTGGACGGCGTATCGGCCTGATCTGTGCGTGCTCTCCGCCTACCAGCAGAGCAACCATCAGCGGGGCGATGATTCCGCGCTTCATGGCTTCGCGGCACAGCTCGCGCACTGTCGGTTGGTTGTTCAACCTGATGCGCGCAGTCTCGAGCTGCGTCTTGATCGTTTCCGGGCTGCACTCCATGTGCCTTGCGATTTCCTTTCTGGTGAACCCCAGGGTCGCGTAAATCGTTGCCATCAACTGCCGAGGGGCGAGGCCTTTTCCGAGGTGGCCTTGCCATCCTTCTACTTGGATAGTGCTCATATCGTTCTCCCTGTCTCGGTTATTGCGTGCTTCCCGATGCAGCCTGTTGCCAAGCTGCATGAGTGAAATCTGGTGTCTCTCGCAAACCTCCACGCCGGTTCCCGGTGGCGGACGCATTGCGTTGTTTCGGTGCTGTCCAACAGAGCTCAATCGCCGGATTCACTCGGCGCCTGTTGGCACGTCTTCAAGTTGTTAAAGAGCGTTTTGGCCTGAGCCAGGGCATCTCTGCCGGTGTCGCTTGGTGCGCTGTGTCCTGCGCTTCCATGGGTTCTAATCTATGCGCTGACGCATTATCTGTCAATGCGTCCGCGCAAATATTTATGCGCGATTTTATGCGGACGAAAAAAAACCTGCCGGAGCAGGTTCTGTAATTCTTTAAGGTCGCCATCTGACCTCTATTACTCGGCCGACTGGCTCTAAAGAGGTTATGGGCCAGGACCGTTGTCGCTCGGACGCAATGCGCCTGCCAGTGCGGTCGTCAATCTGGATCCGGAAAATCCCTGCCTTCCCGTTAATAATGGCTAGCACGGCTGTGCCTGGCTCCATCGCCACATCGCGCGGATCAAACGTGACTTCGGCGTCCATGTCGGACTGATAAGTCAATTCGTTTGGTTTTACTTTGAGCTTACTGGTGTGCGCCCGATCGATGCCCTCATGAAAGGGGGACGATACTGCTTCATAAACCGGTTGTTCCATACGGACCTCATATCCTTTCGCCGCCGACGTCATAGTGGTGGCGAGGTGATGCTACTGCGTCACAGAAAAAAAGCGAGGCCCACTAAAGGCCCTCTTGATTACCCTGGTTATCGGCAAATCGGCCGGTTCGCCAATGATGGCAACGACGCGGAAAGCAACCATTTTTCCGATAGGTTCCGCCTGTCTGGGTGTGCGCATTGTCGACACTTAGCGGCGGGCGAGTCATTCCCCTCAGTGAGGGTGTATATCCATACAGTATCTGTGGGAGAGTTCCGTAGCAAGCCGATAGGTCATGCGCGGAGTAGCTACGTGTAAAGAAAATCTACAGGCACAAAAAAGGGGTATTCGGGAAAGGGTGTTGTTAGGCCCTTTCTGAATACCCCTAGGTGAGGTGGTTGGTTGTGTTGTTAGCCTTCCTCTCGGAAAGCTCCCGTTTCTGGTTCTGAGTACAGCTGCAGGATGCTGAAAATCGGAACGCCGTAATCCACCAACTCGTCCTCGATCGGCTCGACCGCCATGATTTCCCTGGCCAGGAACGGCGCTAGCCGCTTGGTCTCCGGTGGCTTCACTTTGTGCTCCAGGGTGAACATGATCTTGGCGCGGAACATCTCGAAGCTCAGGCCTCGTGCGTTACGGTTTACGTCGCGCAGGTATCGATTGATCGACTCGGTTAGCGCGTTGGTGTAGCGCTGGGGAATGAACTTGAAGTAGTTGAAGATGTACTCGCCCCAGTTGGTCATCATGGTTGTGACGACCTTCCAGTCCTTCTCTTGCTCTGCAGGGATGCGCTGCCGCCACTCGTCATAGGCTTGCCTGGCTGCATGATGGGTCTTGCTATTCCAGATGCTGTAAAAGCCCTCCTTGAGGTTGTAGGCGGTGCCTAGCTCGGGGAACTGATCGAACCACGTCTTGATCTTCAGGTGCGCCCAGACGTCCAGGTCACGCCTACGCATCAGCATTAGCTTGCGGTCGCCTTTCATGGTGCGCTTCTGCGGAACGGTGAGGCCTCGCTTGATCCGCTTTCGTATCTGGTCCATCGCATCGTTGGCGTACCGCACAACGTGGAACTTATCGACGATGACTGTGGCGTTCGGGAACAGCTCTAGCGACACGTCTTTGTATGGGTGGAACATGTCTTGGCAAACGATCTGGACTCGATCCCGGCCGCGCATATTGGAGATGTAGTTATGGATTACGATCTTCTTGCGGTTAGGCAAAACGTCGATGATCGTCCTTTCTTCCAGGTTGATCAGGACGCACCGGTACTCGCCGCCAACAAGCAGTTCGTCAATGCCAAGAACACGCGGCAGCATGGGCCTGTAGCCCGCCTCCTGCTCGGCGCAGTAGTCGCGCAAAGCCCGGCGCACCACCGACTCATCAACGCCAAGATCGCGGGCTACCGCTGAGTTTGTGCTGGTCATGGCTTGCTTGATTACGTAGGCATGGCAGCGCTTCGTCATGCGATGCTTCTCGTCGAAGTCCAATAGGGCCGGCGAGAACACTTTGCTGCATGTCTTGCACTTGTAGCGTCGACGCATGCCCCATAACACGGTGCGCTTGCCTCTGATGGGCAGGTCAACGTACTTGGTCAGCTTCTTCGAGAAGCGGATCGACTGGCCGATGGCGCCGCAGGCAGTGCAGAACTCAGGGGAGGGAAACTCAACCTTGAACTGCAGATCGTGGTCGTCTTCCAGTAACTCCACGATTTGCACGTTTAACGGGTGAAGCAGGGACAACGAGTCAGGCACTGACGTCCCCTTGGGCGGCTTTGGCTTCCTTCTCCGACTTCTCGACCTCTTTCAGCAGGCCGGTTCGCCCGTTCTTGACCATGATGTGGAAGTAGTGCCGGATCGACTCCAAGCGATAGATCGTCAGCGTTCTGTCCCACCAGTAATTGCAGGCTTTCTTCACAAGCCAGCCGGCGAACAGCGCCAAGGCGGCCGCGACGATCACCGTCACCGATGTCGCGATTACCGCCCCGCACCAGTAGAAAACTTGGTCAATGGTCATTCTTGGCCTCCTTCGGCGGACAGGGCGGCGCGATAGTTGGCTAGCGCATGCTCGGCCTGCCTGCAGGCATGAGCACGGTAGTCAATATGCGAAATGTCCGGATTCGGGTAGTGCCTAACGATAGCTTCCAGTGCATCGACTAGCTCGCTGTGTGCGAGGTCGGCGGCTCTACGGTTCCAAGCGTCCACCAGGCCCTCTTTCTCACCGAAGATGACTCGCGAACACGCATCACAAGATGTGCAAGCGATAACGTCACCGCCGAAGTTGGCTTCATCCTTCAGCGTCATTCGGGCGGCTTTGCCGCCGCAAAATGGGCATGGCAGCAGCTCATCCTGCGCCGGGTCGTTCGCTCTCATCGTATCCATGATTGCTCTCCTGCAATGGGTGAGCCCTCATTATAACAACACGTAAAGCCGAAGTTAGTACCGATGTGCTTTATGGCTGATATTTTCCTGCAACAACACGTAAAACCGATAACCCCAAAAAAGCCCGCTCTAGTGCGGGCTTTCTGGCGATCATGCCGCTAGACGTAGCATGTGGCGTTGTAGAACACGCGTCCCACGATGGCTACCTGCTGGGTGCGGAGCATGTCTGGAGTGAAGCGCATGTCTTCCACGTCCGGGTCGTAGCTCGTCAGGCGCAGGCCGCCGCCGGGGATTCTGTAAGCCCGCTTGATCCAGATTTCGCCGCTGATCTGTACGGCATAAATCTTCCCGTCGATGACGTCAGTAGCAGCCATGTTGACACCCGCCACGGATCCATCAATGAAGACAGGGGACATCGTGTCGCCCTGGGTGCGTACAAATGCCGCATGGGCGCGCTCGACGCCGCATCGATCCAGCTCTTCCTGAGCGATCTTCCTGAACTCTCCGGTCGTCTCGACAGCTTCACGGCGCAGGTCGCCGGAAAGGCCGACCCTGGCAATGAATGGAAGATCAACCAGCGCGCCAATATCTTCCAGAACTGGCACCGACCGGCGAAGTAGGTCTTCGCGGCGCAAAGGCAGCGCATCTATGTCAAGCGGGCTCACGCCGCGCAGTTGGTCGGTGGTTATGCCGTAGTGGGCAGCCAGCGGTGCAATGTTTTTGTGCAGCGGATCTTTCGACTCGCCCTTGACGATTCGGTGGATGGTCGACTGCAAGACCCCGGTCGCTTCTGCAAGCGAACTGGGAGTCATGCCTGAGCGCTCCATTAATGCGCTCAGAATCTCGGAAACATTGCGTTTATGCATGCGTCGATTATCGCTTTCCGCGCGCGCATAATTCAAATGCCTGTACACATTGCGTTCTATGCGCGAGCGCATATAATGGACGGGAGCCTCCAAAGGAATCCCCCCATGACTACCAACACCCTCCAACTCAAGATCGAGGCCATCCGCAAGGTTGGCATCACCTACACCGCCATTGCTCGTCGCGCTGGCTGTGACATCTCCACGCTCTTCCGTATTCGCCAGGGTGAAATCCCCGACCCCAAGTACTCCGTTGGCAGCGCCATCGACCAGCTTCACAGCGAGGTCTGCGCGGGCAGGCTCCCGGCTGCTTAGTAGATCGTCTGGCTCGTTCATGTGGGGACATCCCTGTCAGTGGTTTCCATGGATGCATTGTTTACCAAGCGGTAATGCACAGAAATCACCCCGACAGGGGGTGTAGATCCAACCAGTAGTTTTCTGAAGGCAATAAAAAAGCCCGCCGGGCAAGGGCGGGCTTCAACAGCGGTACAACGTCACTGGAGAAGATTATGTCATTCCAACCAATCAAGTGCAATTCCTACCTGATCGTTCTCGAAGATGATGAGCTGGTCATCACGCAGAGCGGCCAGCAATCCATTCAGAACCTGCGCATCACCTGCGACCAGCTTGAGGTGTTTTGCGCCCATCTGCAGATCGCCCGTCGTGAGCGCAAGCCTGTCGTTAAAGAGGAGTGCCGGTAATGGCTGCCCTCCCTTACATGCAGCTCTACGTGGCTGACTACCTGGCTGACACGGCGCATCTGACCACGCTTGAGCACGGCGCCTACCTGATGCTGATGTTCAACTACTGGCAGCGTGGCGAGTCGTTTAAAGCGAACGATGAACGTTCGTTGAACAAACGCTTAGCTACCGTTGCACGCCTTTCTGTAAGCGAGTGGGACGAGGTGAAGGGTGCGCTAAGTGAGTTCTTCGATGTGACTGATACAGAGTGGTCACAGGCTCGAATTGAACGTGATCTGGCTGCTGTAAACGCCAAATCAACCAAGGCCAAACAAGCCGGTAAAGCATCCGCTGAACGTCGGTTGAACGAACGCTCAACGAACGTTGAACAGACGTTGAACCATACAGATACAGATACAGATACAGATACAGATACAGAAGCAAAAGAAAAAGCTCTTGTGCCATCTGCCGATGACACGAGCGCCTACTCGGCTGAGTTCGAATCGTTCTGGACTGAATACCCAAAGCGTGAAGGCAGCAACTCGAAGAAGACTGCGTTCAAGGCTTGGAATGCCCGCCTGCGTTCTGGCGTGAAGGCAGAAGACTTGATCCTAGCGGCAAAGCGTTACGCCGCACAGCAGTTCGCTGCCGGCAACCTGGGTACGCCCTACGTCAAGCAGGCCGCAACGTTCCTCGGGGCAGACGAACACTTCCGCGAAGTGCTGGCATCAAACATCCACCCGATCCGCCAAGGGCGTGACGGCGACGGGAAGCTGCAGGCTGGGTTTTTCTACCACCCCGACGACAACGGCGTGCCGCTGCATGAGCGCCGCGTTCTGAGCCGAGAAACCCATGACCCAGCAACCGGCTACCTGCTGTCGTATCTCCGCCAGAAGGGGCGCGCATGATGACTCCTTCAGAGATTGCAACCCGCCTCGCTGATCGCGTGAACGATGTTTGCCATCACCTGCTGCCGTCTGGCAAGCGTGACGGCGCAGAGTGGCGCGTAGGTAGCACGAACGGCGAGAAGGGCCAGAGCCTTGGCGTTCACCTCAAGGGCGAGAAGGCTGGCGTCTGGTGCGACTTCTCGACAGGAGAAACGGGCGACCTGCTGGACCTGTGGCGCGCTACTCGTGGTTGCGATATGCGGACCGCGCTCAGTGAGGCCAAGAGCTACCTGGGTGTTAGCGAGCCAAGACTTGAATCGCCAAAGGCGAAAGAGTTCACGCGGCCGGATCGCCCTAAGTGCGCCACGCCGAAGCCCGATAGTCCAGTTGTAGCGTACCTGAAGGGGCGCGGCCTCAAGGCTGAAACGATCGCTAAGTTCAAGATCGCAGAGCAGGGCCGGCTCATCGTCTTCCCGTACCTGCGTGACGGTGGGCTGGTTCACTGGAAGACCATCGGCATCGACCGCGACGAGAACGGCAAGAAAACGGGCATCCGCACTTCGCCCGGAACTGAGCCTTGTTTGTTCGGATGGCAGGCGATTCCCGCCGACGCTCGTGAAGTCACCATCGTGGAAGGCGAAATCGACGCGATGACTGCTTGGCAGTACGGCAGGCCGGCGCTGTCGGTTCCGTTCGGCGGCGGCAGCGGCAACAAGCAAGCCTGGATCGAACACGAGTATTCCAATCTGGAGCGCTTCGACACGATCTACCTCTGCCTGGACGCCGACGAAGAGGGGCAGAAAGCCACCGAAGAAATCATTAAGCGTCTCGGGCGTGAACGCTGCCGCCTGGTTAGCCTCGGCTGTAAGGACTTCAACTACGCGCTCGACACGCTGATGTTGACCGATGACGACATTGGCGAGTGCTACGACAAGGCGAAGAACCTTGACCCGGAGAAGTTGGCCGGTGTGCTCGATTTTGCCGACGAAGTTTGTGCTGAGTTTTTCGAGAAGAACCCGACCGTTAGCGGCATGGAAGTGCCATGGGATAAGGCCCGCGACACGATCCGTTTCCGAACTTCAGAGCTTACCGTTTGGACTGGCTGGTCTGGTCACGGCAAGTCCCAGCTCCTGAACTACCTGGCGTTTCACGGTATGCGCAAGGGCGAGAAGTTCTGCATTGCCTCTATGGAGATGCCGGCACGTCGCACGCTGCAGCGCATGGTTCGTCAGGCGGCCGGCCTGTGCTACCCGACTCGCGGCTACATCAACGCAATCCTCGAATCGCTCTCCGGGAAGCTCTGGATCTATGACCAAGTTGGGTCGGCCAAGACGAGCGAGATGCTTGAGACGTTCCGCTATGCCGCCCGCCGCTATGGTGTGACCCATTTCATCGTGGACAGCCTGGCAAAGCTGGGAATGGCCGAGGACGACTACAACGGCCAGAAGCAAGCGATGGAAGCGCTGGTCGGCTTCGCTCACGAGATGGGCGTGCATGTGCATCTGGTCGCTCACCCGCGCAAGGCTGAAGACGAATCGAAGGCCCCCGGCAAGCTCGACGTTCGCGGCGGCGCAATCCTGACCGACCTTGCGGACAACGTAGTCACCGTATGGCGCAACAAGAAAAAGGAAGAGGCCCTAAAAGCGGGCTCTCCCGAGGACGTTGACCGCTACGAAGCCCAGTCCGACGTGCACATGATCATCAGCAAGCAGCGGCTTACCGGGGAGGAGGGAAAGATCCCGCTCTGGTTCGATCCCGCGTCCGCTCAATACCTAGAACGCGCAGAAAGCAAGCCTCGGCAGTGGGTGAACTACTCCGGCCAAGTTGAGCAGCGCCCTGACCTGAAGGAAACAGCATAAATGTCAGATCTCAACGAAATGGCCGAAGCCTTCGAGCAGGCCCGCACAGCTCCCGATCCAGCCGACAAGGCCAGCGCTCAACAGATGCTTAGCGAGATGCACGGCGTTGCTGCTGTGCGGGAGCGGCTGAAAGGTGATGGCCGTCCGGATTGCCTGGATTGTGGCGAGCACCTATCAGACGAACGCCGCGAAGCCATGAAGAACGCCGTGCGCTGCGTGCCGTGCGAAGAGATCCATGCACAGATGGAGGCGCGCCGCCGTGGCTAACCCAACCTTCCCCCTGCGCAACGAGATGGACCGCCAGCGCGCTATCGCCTGCCTGCAGAAGGTAGACCTCGACGCCGGCTGGACTTGGACCATGCGAGAGGAGGTCCGCAGCGATCAGCAGAACCGCCGCATGTGGGCCATGTTGCGCGATATCTCCCGCCAGGTTGAGTGGTACGGCCAGATGCTCAAAGACGAGGACTGGAAGCACATCTTCAGCGCCTCGGTCGAGCAGCAACGCGCCGTCCCCGGCCTGAATGGCGGCTTCGTCGTCCTGGGCATCTCAACCCGCAAGCAGAGCAAGAAGTGGTTCGCGGACATGTTCGAGGTGATGGAAGCCTTCGCTGCAGAGCGGGGCGTGAAGTTCACCACGGCTGATCATTGGGGAATAGGAGCTGCAGCATGAATAACTGGTACGTCTATTGGCTCATCGGCTGCGGCTTCATCGCTCAAATGTGGCTGCTTTGGCACGGCGGGAAGATCCTCGGCCAAGTCATCTATGCAGCTGCGGCGGCGACTTCGATTACCCGCTTCGCTTGGGCCTGCGCCCGCGTTCATGGTTTCCGTGAGCGTCGGTTCCCGAACTGGATCTACGCGCCGAAGTTCTGGTTCACCTATTTCCGCGTCGAGCTGGGTTGCACGCCCGGCCAGTCCGAGCACTTCGGCGGCTCTGGCGTCTGGAAGGGTATCGGCAAATGGACCGTGCATCCCAAGAAGGAGGCTGTATGACCAAAGCCGAGAAAGCCCACCTCTCCCGCGTCGCCGCCCTGGGCTGTGTGGCGTGTTTTATCCAAGGAACGCCCGGAACGCCAGCCGAGATACATCACCCGCGCGCCGGTCGCGGCAAGGGTCAGCGCGCAAGCCACATGGACGGCATTCCGCTCTGCCCGCCGCATCACCGTGGCACCCATCACCCGGCTGTGCCAAGCATCCACCTGGCAAAGCTGGCCTTCATCGAGCGATTCGGAACAGAGGAGAAGTTGTTGCAGTTGGTGCAACAGCTCACCGGACAGGAGCAGGCGGCATGAGCTGGCTAGCAATCGCATCAATGGTTCTTGTCGCAATCCTGGCTCCGCTGGTGGCCGCATGGGCAGACCTGAAAGTCACCGAACTGAAAGAGAAGGAAGCGAGCCAATGACCCACAACCACTACTACAAAGACGTCTCCAAGCTCGAAACCATCGACGTGTACCGGGTCATTGAGTTGTTCGACGTGCCGGCCGGACCGATTGACCACGCCGTCAAGAAGCTGCTCTGTGCGGGCAATCGTGGCCACAAGGATCTTGATCGGGACATTCAAGACGCCATCGACAGCCTTGTGCGCTGGCAGGCAATGCGGGCAGAGGACGCGAAAGCTGAGTTCGGCCAGCAGAACACCCTGGACTACCGCGACCCCCGCACCGTTGCCGGCGTAGACGTGTCGTTCGAGACAGAGAAGCACATGAACTTCGCGCCGGAGGTGGCTGGTGAATGACTTCCTCTGCGGCGAATGCTGGATCGAACTTGGCGGAATTGACTGCCGATGCTCGGGCGCTGATCGAAGCGGACAAGCAAGCCTGCCTGATCCGGCACAAGGTGCGCGACCTCAAGGGGCCGGAGAAGGATCGGCAGGGTCGCGTTCTGCTGGCGGCTGTTCCGGAGAGTGCGCGTCCTGCGGTTGTGGCGGCGCTGAAGGCGAGGGGGAGTAGATGACCGCAGCCAGACGCATGCAAGCCCTCGGGCGCCTCCCGGTCGGCCAGCTCAACAAGACCGAGGAGGCATACCGCCAACACCTCGAGGCCCGCAAGTTCGCCGGCGAGATCGCCTGGTACCGCTTCGAGGGCATCAAGCTGCGCCTGGCAGACAAGACTTTTTACACGCCGGATTTCGCGGTGATGTTGGAAAGCGGAGAGCTGCAGCTGCACGAAGTGAAAGGGTTCTGGACCGATGACGCCCGAGTGAAAACCAAAGTCGCGGCAGATCAGTACCCGATCCAGATTATCGCCGTAACCGCCAAGACCAAAAAGGCGGGCGGTGGCTGGGCAATTGAAGAATTCTGAGGGGGAGACACCAATGGCCGCACGTGACGATCGTTTGCTCGAATTCGCAACAGAGCGCCAGGCTCAGTATCTGGAAGCCATCTGGCAAGAGGGCAGCATTCGGGCGGCGGCTCGCCAGCTTGGCGTGAACTTCAACGCTGTGCACAAGGGCTATCAGGCTGTGCTGCGCAAGGCTGGCTCGCCGGCTGAAGTGGTGCCAGTCGAGGCGAACGCGCAGACCTACGTCATAACGTCGGCCGTTAATGCCACGAAGGCACATGCCGGGTTTCTCCGCACGCTGCAGCTCTATTGCTCCCTGCGTGGCGCCAGGCTGATGGTCATTCCGCTCCGGTACCAGAACCCGACCAACCGCGACGCAAAGCGAGATAACGAGTGGTGGGATTCTCGACTGGTGCCTTACCTCGTTAGCGAGCGGACAAAGATCGCCCGCGACCTGATCGTGCTGGCAGACATCAAGACTCAGCCGACCGCCGTCAATCCGCTGCAGAAGTGGCAGACGGTGACCGGTACCGCTTCGGCCATCATTGGGCACCCGAAGATCGCACTGAAGACCGTAGCCACGAACCCTGGTGTGCCGGCCAAGCTGGTGATGAGCACCGGCGCGTGCACCGTCGAGAACTACAGCGACACCAACGCGGGCGCCTCGGGCAAGTTCCATCACACGCTTGGCGCGGTAGTGGTCGAAGTGGATGGCCCGCGCACGCACATACGCCATATCTGCCCGATGCGTGATGGCAGCTTCATTGACCTGGCCACCAAGTACACCGTGAAGGGCGCTGAGCCTGCTCCACGTGCTGATGGGCTGACCATGGGCGACATCCATGCAGAGCTGGCTTCTCCGATTGTTACGCAGGCCACCAAGGAGCTTGCCGAACTGATCCGCCCTAAGGTGCTCGTTCTGCATGACGTGCTGAACTTTGGGTCCGCCAGCCATCACGCGAAGTTCTTCGAGAAGTTTCGCCGGCACGTGAGCGGTACCAGCGGCGTGCTGCATGAGCTGAAAGTCACCGCCCGCCATATCGACCTACTGTCCGGGCTTGCCGATAAGACGGTGATGGTCAACTCGAACCACCACGACCACTTCACGCAATGGCTCGAGAAGGCAGAGCACGCCCTCGACATGGAAAACACTCTGGTCTTTCACGAGACCAAGGCCGCCATGCTCCGGGCTATTCATGAGGGCAGCTACTGCGACCCGTTCCAATACTGGATGGACAAGCTGATGAAGCACGGCGACCGCCTGCTGTGGCTGAAGCCGGGCGAGTCGTTCATGCGTCACGGTATAGAGCATGGTTGGCACGGCCACAAAGGGCCTAATGGGGTCCGCGGATCAACCAAGAGTTTCGCCACCATCGGCGCCAAGGTCGTGAAAGGCCATTCCCACGGCGCAGAGATCATCGACGGGGCGCGCTCAGTCGGTACCAGTTCACTTATGGACATGGGCTACAACACCGACAGCCCGAGCGGATGGACCTGGACCCACGACATCACTTACGCCAACGGCAAGCAGACGCTCATTCATTGCGTCGGCGGCCGGTTCTTTCGCAGCGATGCAGCTATGACCAAGGAGTTCGCAGCATGACCTACCCATCAGTTGTATCAGCAGTAGTCCGGGCTCTGGCTGCGGAGACGATCAACTCGGCTGGTGGCTGTGACTTCCAACCAAAGGTGCAGGCCGCCCGGGTGCCTGGCGCTATCTGCGGCAAGGAAGAAGCCTTCTTGACCGACTGTTGGGTCCATGGCCGTCTCCACAAGGCGCTGCCGGTTGGTCTGTGGCTGGCTTTGGTAGCCAAGTACAGCACCCACTTGGAGCGCAAGCATGACGCGATGATGGCGCTGGCTTGTTCGGTGAAGTCGCCAGCACCGGAGCGGTTCGTCATGGCCGCAACCGCCACATGGGCATTCCCCAAGCTGCCGGGCGTGGAGGGGAAGCGCAGCACGAGTGTTCTGCCTGCCGCATGGTATGACATTAACCGCTGGGACGATGGCGGCAAGCCAGACTCCACGCTATACCGTTGGCGCTCAGCGATCCGCCGGAGCCTAGAAGATCAGGTGAATGAGGCGCTAATGCACGCTCAAGAAGTGCTCGATCGTGAAGGCCTGATTCGCTGCGCTGCGTAAGGTATAATCGCCATGCGTGGCTAGGCTTAGCGGCTGAAAAGGAGTTGTCTCACTCCCTGCCACGTCCTCACCTGAGACGCATCGAATAGGAGACGTTCGATATGCTCACTCAAGAGCGACTGAAAGAAGTTCTGCACTACAACAAGCACGTTGGCGTTTTCACGTGGCGGGACAAGTCCAATCCCAGGACATACGGCAAAACTGCCGGTGTTGTGAATCGTGGGCGTGGATACATTACGATCGGCATCGATTACGAGCACTACACCGCACACCATCTCGTCTGGCTTTGGCATCACGGCTATATGCCTGCAGGACAGATCGACCACATAGATGGTGACCGCTCAAACAACCTGCTGAGCAACCTGCGCGAAGTGTCGCAGGAGCAGAACTCAATGAATATGAAGCGCAACGCACTCAACACCAGCGGAGTGAAGGGCGTCCATTGGGACAATCAGAGGAAGCGCTGGGTTGCGGTGATAAAGAACAAGGAGCAGTACCTGTTCCGCAAGGCCTTCAAAAATCTTGAGGACGCAGAGCGAGAGATAAAGGCCGCTCGTGAAGCCTTGCATGGAGAGTTCACGAATCATGGCGTGCATCGGTACGAACTCGAAGAAGCGCTTGACTAGAGTAATAAAGTGATAGAAGATACGGCTATCTTGGTCATTTCACGCGTTGAGATGGACGGGAGCTAAATACTCCGCTCAGAGTACGCAGCAATAGCTTCGGGAATTCTCACCCTGGGGCACCAGAAACCCGGCCTAACCGCTGGGTTTTTTTATGCGCGAACGGTTCGACAAGGGCTCACCTACCCAGCGCACCAATTCAACACATCCGCCATGCCTCTGCCTGCATGCACAAATCGCGCGGATTTTCATTACAAGCCTCGCCTTTGCGGGGCTTTTTGCATTCTGGAGTTCCGTATGTACGACCTCCGCCTGGGTGATTGCCTTGAGGTGATGGCGGAAATTCCAGATGGCAGCGTGGATCTGGTGCTATGCGATCTGCCTTACGGGACAACTCAATGCGCGTGGGATAGCGTTATCCCTTTCGAGCCGCTGTGGGATGAATATCGCCGCATCGCTAAGCCAGCAGCTCCGATCGTTCTGACCGCCAGCCAACCGTTCACAACCGCGCTGGTTGCTTCAAACATGCGCGATTTCAAATACTGCTGGGCGTGGAACAAGGTTCTGCCGCGAGGGCACCTGAACGCCAAGCGCCAGCCTCTTCGCGTATATGAGGACGTGGCTGTTTTCTATCGCGCACAGCCGACATACAACCCGCAGAAAACTTGCGGCCACAAGCGCAAGGTTGCACACACGAAGTACGAACGCGCAGGAGAAGGTGAACAGGTATATGGTGCGGAGAAGCGCGACACGCACTATGACAGCACCGAACGTTATCCAACCAGCATCATCACGGTGAGCAACGCGGCGCAGGGCGGCAAGGTCCACCCAACCCAAAAGCCCGTCGCCCTGATGGAATACCTGATCCGCACCTACACGAACGAGGGCGAGACAGTCCTCGATAACTGCATGGGATCAGGCACTACCGGCGTCGCCTGCGCCAACACAGGCCGCTACTTCATCGGCATCGAGCGCGACCCCGGCTACTTCGAGATCGCCCGTTCGCGTATCGAGCAAGCACATCAGGCGCACGTCGCCTAAACCCTTTCCGGCCCCATGACTTTGACTGCTTCCTAGCTCCGAGCGGATAGCGATAGGCATGTGAGGCCGGACCAAACACCAACTGCCCCATGCGGGATAACCGAGATATGAAGATGCCAGACCGTCCCGAGACATGGGCAGTGGCCCTCGCATGGCTGCAGACAATCGCCCCTAGCCTGTATGCATTCGCCCTGTCAGTGACCATCGCTGTATTGCGCGTGGTGTATGGCGGCGGCAATAAGCGGCAGATGGTCCTTGAAGGCGCCCTGTGTGGCCTTGCCACGCTGACCCTTGTCCCGCTGCTCGAATACTTCGGCCTGCCTCAATCGATGGCCACCTTCGTTGGTGGATCTGTTGGATTCCTCGGCACTGAGAAGCTTCGCGACCTGGCTATCCGCTGGGGAGAGAAGAAGGCGGCTGTATGAAGCGCATCGCCTGGCGAGTCGTCATCACCCTCTGCGTACTGAACCTATGCCTGATCGGCTGGGGAGTGGTTGAGGCTGTGCGGTGGGCTGGGTCGTTGGTTTCGTGTGTGTGAGAAAACATAGAGGTTCCTGACATGAGCTTGACCCCGAAACAGGAGGCGTTCTGTCTGGCCTACCTGGAGACGGGTAATGCCAGCGAAGCCTATAGGCGCTCGTACAGCGCTGAGAACATGAAGCCGGCAAGCATCAACGTCGCAGCTTGCAAGTTACTGGGCGACCCTAAGGTGGCCCTAAGGCTGAAAGAGTTGAACGCTGCTGCCGTTACGTCGGCTGTGATGACCCGCCAGGAGGCCTTAGAGAGGCTTTCGACGTTTGCCCGTACCGATCTATCGGATCTGGTGGAGTTCGGCACGTATGAGGTCGGAGAGCAGGATGGGCAGCCGGTTATCCAGGCGGCGTGGAAGATTCGCGATTCCGTTCTTCAGGACCCGGCGAAGCTGGCAGCCATTGCCGAGCTGAGCGCCACGAAGGACGGAGTGAAGATCAAGACTCACTCGCCGCTTCACGCTATCCAGCAACTCGCGAAGATGCAGGGGTGGGAGTCGGCAACGAAACATGAGCTGACCGGCAAAGACGGCGGCCCGATCCAGCATCAGGACATCAGCGATGACCAGCTGAAAGAAAAGCTCGCCGCGCTGGGCTTTGGCCGTGAGGCAAACCAGCTCGCGGGCAAGGTGGTAGGCAATGTCGAACCTAGCGATATTCGAGAAGCTGAAGCAGCAACGGATTGAGCAGGCCCGGCAATCGCTGATGCCGTTTGTGCTGTACACCAAGCAGGACTATGAGTCGGGCTGGTTCAATGAGCTGCTATGCGCCGAGATGGATCAGTTCCTTCTCGACGTAGCGGCCGGCAAGTCACCGCGGCTGATGATCTTCGCTCCGCCTCGTTCGGGCAAGAGCGAGATCGCCTCGCGACGCTTCCCTGCATACGCACTGGGTCGTTTCCCGAGCTGGAACATCATTGCGTGCTCGTACTCGTCCGACCTTGCTAACCGCATGTCGCGCGATACGCAGCGGGTGATAGATCAGCGTGAATATGCAGAGCTGTTCCCTGATACGGCGCTGTCCCAATCCCGCACCGGCTCCAGTGGCGCTATCCGCACCGCTGAGCTGTGGGAGACGGTCAAGGCTGATGGCGACCTAGCAGGCGGCTCGTATCGTGCTGCAGGCGTAAACGGCGGCATCACCGGCCAGGGCATGAACATCGGCATCATCGATGACCCGGCCAAGGACTACAAAACAGCAGCCAGCGCCGCGTATCAAGAAGCGGTGATGGACTGGTACGACACCACATTCTTTACCCGTCGCGATCCGAAGCTGAACGGCATTGTCATTATCCTGACCCGCTGGCATCAGCTTGACCTTGCCGGGCAGTTGCTTGCTCGCGCAGAGAAAGGAGGCGAACAGTGGCGTGTCGTTTCCTTCCCAATGGAAGCCGAGAAGACCGAGTTTCACGAACTGAACGGCCAGCGGCTAAAGCTGCGTGAGCCTGGCGACATCCTGTTCCCTGAGCGGATGCCGCGTGAGTTCGTGGAGGCGTGCAAGCGCTCCGGCTCGCTGTCGTGGAATGCTCTGTACCAGCAGCGGCCAACGACAAAAGGCGGCGGCGTCATCAAGTCCGACTGGTTCGGCTATTACCGCGTCCTGCCTCGCATCAAGTGGCGGGCCATCTATGCCGACACGGCGCAGAAAACGGCCAACCACAACGACTACAGCGTGTTCCAGCTCTGGGGCATGGGTGAGGACGGAAACGCCTACATGCTCGACCAGATCCGCGGCAAGTGGGAAGCCTGGGAGCTTGAGATTAAGGCGGCGGCGTTCTACCAGAAGCACAAGGCGTATGACCCGAAGCACCCGTCACCGATTCGCTACATGGCAATCGAGGACAAGGCTTCGGGTACTGGCCTGATCCAGAACATCCGCAAGAAGGCAGGCGCGCCCGTGAAGGCGATCCCGCGCGGCACTGACAAGGTAACGCGCGTGCTGGATGTGCAGGGTTTCATCGAGTCGGGATATGTCCGGCTCCCTGATCCATCCGCATCGCATTCGCACACAGCCGCCGAGTGGGTTAGCGACTTCATCATGGAGGCTGAGGCCTTCTCGCTGGAAATGTCGCACGCCCACGACGACCAGATAGACCCGATGTGTGACGCCATCAGCGACATGCTCGGCGGCACGAAATCAACCGGCTTCGATTGGCTATAGGAATCCCCATGAGCGAAGACACAAAGCCGCGCCTTCGCTACTCCAGCGACGGAACGATGATCGCCAGCAATGACGGCCTGAAGAACGTTATATCTGGCATGGGCACCGAGCGGGACCGGCGCACGCATTCGCAGTTCAACTACGGGGCCGGCAACGACATTGCCGAACTCGAAGCGGCGTATGCCACCAACTGGATTGCCCGTCAGGTTATCGACGCTCCGGTAGACGATGCAACCCGCGAGTGGCGTGTCTTCTCGATTGATGAGGCCGCCGAGATCCGCAAGGCCGAGAACGCCATGAACCTGCAGGGCGTCACGCAGGAGGCGTTCAAGTGGGCGGGGCTATACGGCGGCGCGGGTGTGCTGCTCATCACCGACCAGCCGCTCGACAAGCTGCTGGATCACAAGAAGATCAAGAAGGGCTCACTGAAGCGTTTGCTCGTTCTCGACCGGATGCTTATCACCGGCCAGGACTACAACGTCAGCGATCCGATGGCAGCGAACTACATGCTGCCGAACTACTACATCGTCAACGGTGGGCGGCTTCCGATCCACCACAGCCACTTCGTTCGTGCGCCAGGGGCGAAACTGCCGCTTCGTCTGCGAATGATCAACCAGGGCTGGGATGACTCGCAGCTCCGCCGCTGCATGGAAGACATCAAGGATGCGGTTTCGGCCAAGTCCGGCGTAGCGAGCCTGATTCAAGAGGCGAACGTCGACATCATCAGCAAGGACGGGTTGAGCGACATCCTGTCCAGTGGTGACATGGATACAGCTGTAGCCTCCCGCTACCAGATGTTCGGGATGATGAAGTCCATGTTCCGGCTCGGCCTGCTCGACTCCACCGAGGAATATAACCGCCACGCTGCCTCCTTTGGCGGCCTGGGCGAGATCCTGTCCACGCTGATGGAGTGGGTGTCGGGCGCTGCTGAAATCCCCATGACGCGCCTGTTCGGCGTCCAGTCAAAAGGCATGGGCGATTCTGGCAAAGGCGACATGAACAACTACTACAACGCGATCCGTGGCAAGCAGGAGAGCGATTACCGCCAGTTCCTCGAAGCGATCGACAAGGTCCTGATCCCGTCGGCGCTGGGTTCGATGCCTGATGACTGTGAGTTCGACTGGAATCCGCTGTCGCAGCCGTCCGATACCGAACTGGCTCAGCAGCAGCTGGCCTTTGCACAGTCCGATGACATCCGACTGGCTCAGGGCGTTGTGCGCCGCTCTCAAGTGGCCCGCAAGCTGGCAGAGCAGGGCGTTTATGCCATCGGTGACGACGACATAGACCAGATGGAAACCGACGAGAAGGCCGAGCGAGATGGAGAAGACTTTATCCCCCTTGCAGGCCTTGGCGGAGGCGAACCAGGCACTGCTGAAGAAGCGGGCAAGGTCAGCGAAACCGATTCAGCCTAAAGACACCGCCGAGCGTTATTACCGGGGGCAACTCCGGGCGCTCGTGCGGGAGATGGCGAAGGCGGTCGATGCAGAGCTCACGCCGATCCTGAAAGCTGAGTACACCGCTGATTCACCTCTCGTTGACCGCATCATTGCGGCGCTGAACAGGATGGCGGCTCGCTTCACCGGCACAGTCTACGCCAATCAGGCACACCGGCTCGCTCAGTCAACGCTGAGCATGGCCGAGGCCGATAGCACGGCTGCGTTCGTGTCCTCTGTGAATCGCGCCGTTGGCGTCGACATGGGGCGGCTCATATCGAGCGAGGGGCTTCAGTCCTACCTTGATATGGCCGTTGCCGAGAACGTCGCGCTGATCAAGTCGCTCGGTTCCGAGTACTTCAGCAAAATCGAACAGGCTGTCCTGAGCGGAATGCGGGCCGGCGAATCGACTACGGTCATCGCCCGACGTATTCAGGAAGAAACAGGCAGTACCTACAAGCGCGCCAAACTGATCGCTCGCGACCAAATGGCCAAGGTCAATTCGGATGTTGTGCGCAGACGACAGCAGCAGGCCGGCATCGCCCGGTTCCGCTGGTCGACGTCGAAGGATGAGCGCGTGTCCGGCAACCCGGCCGGCAAGTACCCGAACGCCAAGGTGAAGTGCTACCAGATTGCCCGACAAGACATTGGATTTGGGCCTGGCGTCTACCTGATCGACAAGGGCGCTAAGTACGCCGGCGAAACGGGGCTGTTCCCCGGAAGGGCGCACATAAATTGCCGCTGCGTCGCGGTGAGTCTTATCGAAGGCGTCGACTACTAAGGAACCACCGCATGAAGATTCTGCTTCAGGATCGTGCGGCCATCCCTGTTCCATCCCATCGCGAATACTCAGAAAACGGCTACCTCAAGGTGCCGGGACGGGTCGCGCTCGCGGGGAATGTACAGCAGTACCTGGCTAGCGAGCTGGGGCTTACGGATCGGCCAGGCAATACCGTCGTTAACGTCTATCGGCCGCCTGAATCGGTATTCGATCCGGCATCGCTGGCGACCTACGACAACGCGGACGTGACCGTCGAGCATCCGACCGAGATGGTCGATGCAGGCACGTTCAAGCGCGTAGCGGTCGGTCACGCAATCAGCCCCGGCCGGCAAGAGGGCATCGCCGTCGTCGTCGATCTCCTGATCAAGGATGCCGAGGCGATCAAGGCCATCGAAGGCGGCAAGGCTGAGCTTTCCGCTGGCTACCTCGCGGAGTACGTCGAGCAGCCTGGCACGACCCCAGACGGCACCCCCTACGAATTCATCCAACGCGGCATCGCCGTGAACCATATCGCCTTGTGCGATCAAGCGCGTGCGGGCCGTCTCGCTCGCCTGTTTGACACCAAACCAGCCGAGGAGGCTGTCATGACTCATAAAGTAACGCTGGATTCTGGCGTCAAGATTGAGGTTGCTGACGAGGCATCCGCAGTCCTGCTCCAGTCCACCATCGACGGCCTCCGCAAAGCTGCGCGTGACGCCGAGGAAGCCAAGGCCAAAGCCGAAGCCGAGAAGGCCAAAGCCGAAGCCAAGGCCGACGCCCTGGACGAAGAGAACGAGGAACTGAAAGAGAAGGCCTCGGAAGATTCGATCAGCAATCGCCTGGCTGATGTTCTGGCCGTCACCGATGCAGCCCGCAAGCTGGCCGGCACTGAATTCACCTGCGACTCCGTGAGCCCGATCGAGATCAAGCGCGCCGCTCTGGCCGTTCGCAATCCGAAGCGCGCCTGGGCAGACAAGGCTGAAGCCTACGTGCTGGCCGCCTGGGACTCCGAAATGGAGAAGAAGGAAGCCGAGGACGAGGAAGACGAGAAGAACAAGGGCAGCACGGCTGATTCTCACCGCCAATTCGGCGCTGATCTGGCGAACGTGCCGACCGGTGACGCACAACCAACCATCGATGCAGCCTATCAGGCCCGCATGGAACGTACTGCCAACGCCTGGAAGGGGAACTAATCCATGTCCGTTACTCAAGATACTTTCAGCCAGTACTCCGGTATCGGCTTCCACGGCCAGCAGAACACCGACTTCCCGTCGTGGATCAGCTCGCAGCACGCCGAAGGCGGCGCGATCCCGTTCGGCGTAGCGGTCAGCTTCGGTACTGCCGACCATCAGGCTGTACTCGGCGGCGCTGCATCGGCTGATCTGATCGGCGTGACCGTCCGCACTCAAGCGGTCGAGAACAACGCTGCCGGCGAATCCGTTTACGCCGAAGACAAGGCCATGTCCGTCATGGAGAAGGGCCGCATGTTCGTGACCGTCTCCGATGGCGCTACTCGTGGCGCTGCGGTGTACGTGGTTCCGGCTACTGGTGAGCTGGTTTCCACCGTCGGCACCAACGTGGCCCTGACCGGCGCCCGCTTCCTGCGCAGCTGTGCTGCCGGCGAAGTCTCTGAAATCGAAATCAAGTAAGGAGCGACACAATGCGCCAGAACACCTTTGACGCCGGCCCAGCGGCCGCAATGTCGTTCCTGATCAGTCAGCGGACGCACATCGAGACCAAGGTCTACGAGACCAAGTACCCCGACGTTACCTATGCCGAGCTGATCCCGGTCGACACCAGCGCTCCCGAGTGGGCGCCGATCGTTGCCGTTGCCTCGGTAGATGCTCGCGGCGAACTGGCCTTCGTTGGCCCGAACAGCAACGACATCAACCGCGCGGACGTTGGCTACAAGCTGGGTACTCACCCGGTGCAGACCGCTGCGCTCGGTTACGGCTACAGCCTGGAAGAGATCAACCAGGCTCGACTGATGAACATGAATCTCAGCGCCGACAAGGCCGCTGCAGCCATGCGCATCGCCGAGCAAGGCCTGAACAAACTGGCATACCTCGGCAACGTCGAAGCCGGCTATGAAGGCCTGTTCAACACTGCAAGCGTTGGCGTTAGCGCTGCCGGTAGCACCATCGCCGCTCTGGTGGCTGGTGCGACTGACGTTGCGGGCGCTCAGGCCGTCGTGACCTTCTTCCAGCAGTCGATTGATCAGGTCTACCTGACCAACACGAACACCACGTTCGCGCCGACCCACATCATCCTCCCGCCTGCCCAGCGCAATCTGTTGGCATCGGCCATCCTGCCGTTCGGCGGGAACATGACCCTGCTGCAGTACCTGGAGATGAATCTGGTATCGGGCCGCTCCGGCAAGGTCCAGTTCGTTCCGGACCTGAGCCTGAAGGGCGCGGGCGCTGGCGGCGTGGACCGCATGATGGTCTACACCCGCTCGGAAGAGACCGCCAAGTTCCATCTGCCGATGGGCTTCAACTTCCAGTCCCCGTATCAGGACACCGCTCTGTCGTGGTTCATCCCGGGCATCCTGCGTACTGGCGGCACTGAAATCCGCGTACCCAAAGCGCACCAGTACCGCGACGGGGTGTAATCATGACCACGCTCACCAACGTGTCAAAGCAGTTGGTGGCCGTGACCGATGCCGGGGTGATGAAAGATATTCGCCCCGGCGCATCGGTCGACGTGGATGGTCGCCAGAACTGGAAAGATGACCTGTTCGTCAAGGCGGGATGGCTGAAGCTGTCCGAGCCTGAGCCGGTCAAAGCCGAACCTGAAAAGGTGGAGCCGCAAGAGACAAAGCCGACGCGCCGCAAGCGCTGACGCACCGCCCCGCTTCGGTGGGGCACCAATTCCAGCATGCGGGCCATGTGCCGGCATGTTATGTTTCGTTTGCGGCTAGGGTAGCTCCCGAAAAGCGATTACCTCATCGCCTGCCGCATCCTATATAGAGGCATCGAAGCGAGGTATTCGATATGAGCGACAAAATGCGAGAAGAGTTTGAGGCGGCATATCAAGCCGAGAGTGACGGCAGAGGGAAGTTTCAGCCGGCGCCGTTCACAACCTACCCGGATGGCGCCTATGCAATTCCGATGGTGGATATGGCTTGGTGGGCATGGCAAGCATCCCGCGCTGCGCTGCTGATTGAGCTGCCCCGTGATGACGTATATTGCGACGATGAAGCCATAGCCGCACTGAACGACTGCCGCGAAGCCATCGAAACCGCAGGCGTGAAGTGCACCTAACCTAAACAGCAAGACCCAAGACCCAGCCAAGTGCTGGGTTTTCACATTTTAGGCCTCGCATCTGCGGGGCTTTTTGCATTCTGGAGCGCCGCATGGATATCACCGCTGACATTGTGCAGGCCTTCCGTGGCTACTACAGCGAGTTCGCCGACACAGCCGCTTGGCCTGACGCCGACGTGATCCGCGCGCTTGAAGAAGCCGACGACGAGACGGGCGCCCGCTGGGGTGCCTACAAGCATCGCTCGATCAAGCTGCGGGGGATGTTCGCCTTTGCTGCGCATCGCCTCGCTATGGGCAGCCTGCGCCGATCTGTGGTCGAGAATGGTGGCATGGCTTCGATGCCTTACGCCGTATCGAGCAAGTCGGTTGCTGATGAGTCGGTTTCCTACGCGGTGCCGAGCCCGACAGTGGCTGAGCAGATCGCAAACGGTGATTTGACGTTGACTATCTACGGGCTCGAGTTCCTGCGCCTGCGTAAGCGTGCCGGGGCCGGCGCCCTGATGGTGTAGCCGTGAAAATGCACACGTCCGTAGCGGGCGGCGACAGGCTCGGCACCAAACTCCGGCAGATCCGCGAGCGTCTGCAGAAGAACAGCGGCGTGCTCATTGGGTTGCCGGCCGGGACAGGCAGTTACGAAGACGGCGCACCCATTGCGGTGATTGCAGCGGTTCAGGAGTTTGGCTCGGCAGACGGGCGAATCCCTGAACGATCGTTCCTGCGTGTGCCGCTGCGGCAGAACGCTGAGACATTTCAAGCCATCTGGCGCGCTCAAGTCCCGAAGGTGGTAGACGGCGACATGACGATGCACCAGGTGATGAGCCAGCTAGGCGCCCGCGCGGTTGCGGTGAGCCAGGAGGCCATCTCTGAAGGCATTGCGCCGGAAAACGCCGAGTCGACCAAGAAGCGCAAGGGTTCCAGCAAGCCGCTGATCGATACCGGCGCGCTTCGGCAGTCAATTACTTTCATCGTCGAGGACTGATCATGTTGAGCATGCAGGACCATATCGACGGCACGTTCAACAGCCCGGTCGAGGGTGGGGTGAAGCGGCTCAAGCCCGCAACTGGCGGCGGCTACACCGGCCCGGGCGGAACATGGCAAGACGGCGCTCCGGCTGAAGAGATCACGCTGACCCGCGTGAACATCCAGCCGGCCAGCCTGAAGACGATGCAGATCCTCGTCGCCCTGGGCGGAACGGCTAACCCGCAAGACGTTCGGCTCGTGCATATCAACGACGGGGTGAACTACCTCTATCCCGACGACGACGGCAAGTTCGCGGACCTCCTTGAGTTCTCCGACGGCGTAGCGGTGCGTCAGTGGCGCGTCATCCAGTGTGATAACCGGCCCTGGCGGAACTTCTGCAAGGCCATCGTCGAACGATTCCGGGGGTCTTGATGGAAACCATCGAAGAGCTTCACCCGGTCTTTCAGCAGCTCGTTCAGCTCGCTACGGGTGTCGACACAGTGATTCTCGCCAACCAGGGCAAGCCAGCGCCGGCCGGGCTGTATGCGACCTATCTGCCTGTTCCGGTGCGCGCGTATGGGCACGTCAGGCGCGAGCGGACAGACGTACCAGCAACCGAGCCATTCGACCCGGAACTAGGCGAATGGACGGACTTCGACGAGAAGGCGTTGACCTCGATGCAGTTCATCCTCTCGGTGAACATCCTCAACGAGGGCGCAGCCACGGCAGCGATGAAGCTGCATAACGCGAACTTCCGAGGGCCTATCTCGAAGTTCCTGTTCGAAAACAAAATCGCTTGGCGCTACGTCAGCGATACGCGAAACCTGACCGGGCTCATGCAGGCCGGTGTTCAACCGCGTTACCAATCGGACATTCACCTCTTCATTGAGGCGTCTGTCTCCTACACCGTCCTGCGCGCTGCAGGATTCAGCCTTGAACTGTCCGACGAAACCGGCAACCCACTGAACGGAGCCTGACATGGCCTATCCTGTCGACAACATTATCCCCGTCAACGTCATCATCAGCCCGTCCGGCCTGGGTTATGCCAACTTCTCCAGCGCGTTCGTATTCGCTGATCAGGCTGACCTCGCCTCGCTGGTGACCTTCGACGCGAACACGTACCGCGACTATGCGACCACTTCCGAAGTCGCCGAAGACTTCGCTACTGACAGCGCGGTCTACCACATCGCGACCCGCTACTTCGCGCAGATCCCGAAGCCGCCGCAAATCAGCGTGTGGATGAAAGACCCGCTTGACACCGGCATCGTCGACACGCTCAACAAGGCGGCCGACGAAGCCTGGCGCTATCACCAGTTCCTCAAGCTGTCCGACCTCACCGAAGCGAACGCGCTGGCGGTGGGCGACTGGGGCGATGCGAACAGCCGCGCTATCTGGGCAACCTTCAGCGCTGCCGGCATCCTCGATCCGCAGTCCGACACTGACATCATGTCTGTGCTGCAGGCCAAGGGTAATCGCCATATGTTCGCCGGCTTCAAGTCGAGCGGCCAGGTAGCGACCGACCCGACCCAAGCCTATGCCATGTGCCAGCTTGCCGCGGCGTTCCACAAGTTCCGCCCCAACGGCCAGCGCACCGCCATTACCGGCGAGTTCCAGGTGCTGCCAGGCGTCATGGGCGATGACCTGTCGACCACGGCCTATAACGCGCTGACCGCCAAGAATGGCGTGTTCTTCACGCAGATCGAATTGGCAGGCCAGACCGACAACAGCCGAGTGATCAACTCCAAGTCAATGTCCAGCTTCGGCGAGTTCATCGATGACGTGGTGAACCTTGATGTGCTGAAAAACTACCTGCAGGTCGATGGTTACAACTACATCGCAGGCGCTGGCACCAAGCGTCCTCTCGATCAGCGCGGCTATGCCGGCCTGCTGGATGTCCTGGGCGCTACCTGTAAGAAGTTCTTCGACAACGGCGTGCTGGGCACTGGCACTTACATCGACCCAATGGACGGCGTAACCAAAGTCGCAGATTACGGGTTCGTGATCATGTCGAAGCCGGAAGACGTGCTGAGCCTGTCCGTAGCCGACAAGCGCGCCCGCAAGTTCCCGCTCACCACCATCTATGTCGTCCTGGCTCGCGCCGGCCACGTCGCAGAAATCAACGTCAACGTCGAATAAGGATTCTGACCCATGGCTATGTATCGCTACGGTGCCGACGGCGCCAACCTGACCGTGTTCGGCATCCCTATTTCTGAGTTTGGCGATTCCGACCCGGCTATCACCATCGAAGACATCGAGCAGCGTTCTACCCTGAAGCGCGGCATCGGCCGGACTTCGGTGCGTCTGGACAACCAGACCCGGCCCAAGCGGCTCACTATCAACCTGATGCCCGGCTCTGACGAAGTGCGCCAGATCCTCGCCGCGGAGAAGTCCGGCGTCGACGCGACGTTCAGCTTCCGCCAGTCGGGCACCGTCGAGATGGTTGCTGGCTTCGATGGCGTGCTGGTTACCCGCGGCTCCATGGGGCGTGCTGGCAAGACTAGCGTTTCCGATGAGTCGTTCGTGTTCGAGTTCGCGGACAGCGAGGAAACCTAATGGCTCGCTCATTCACCGTTGAAGCTGGAGGCGTCGAGTTCAAGGGCTCCACGGCCCCAGCTAAGGCGCAAATCGAGATGCTGCACATTGCGGGGCGGACGGGCTTGATCGTCTCCCTGCAGGAGAAAGCGTCCGATATGGCCCTTGTGGTCGCGCTGACGCAGATTCACCCGGACGACTTCACCGCACTGCGCAAGCTGTGTTTTGTGTCCGGCAAGGAAGATCTTGTAGTTCGCGCTGCGGACAACGTGCCGGTAGGTGAGAACCTGTTTCAGGACGCTCCGCAGGACTTCTACCTGCTGGTCGGCCGGGCGCTGGTGGAAAACCTCAGCCCTTTCTGGCAGCTCCGCAAAGCAACCGTCGAAGGCTCGGCGGAGCAGACAGCGAGCCACTAAACCCGTTTGTGGACTGGTTCCTCTGGCGTCCGTGCGCGGGCCTGGGGGCAACCTGTCCACCGCTGGCGAAGTGGTCGGACATGCTCGACGGAACCTACGATCTGGTTGACGTGCAAATGATGCACTGCGTCATGGACGAGATTGAGCATCAGGTGGAGCGTGCTCTCAATAAGTGATGGCGCTGCGCTATTCTGCGGTCATGAAGAAACTGCGCGTCAGCTACGAGCTCGTCGACGACAAGGGCGAAATCATTTACAGCCGTGTCCACGAGATGCGGCCAAGTGATGGCGTGCCTGGTCGTCCGATGAAGCTCAAAGCAAACGGGTCAGGGCTGCAGATCGCCGTACATAACGAAGCTGTTGCCTTCTGGCGCGAGCTGGTCATGCTTGGGCATCTGGACGACTACGTGAGGTCGCAGCACATGCCGATGCTGCTTCCGCCAATGGATGGGGATGAAGAATGCGAGTAGTGGCGGCCCTGCTCTTGTTGCCCGCGCTGGTTTATGCCGTTGCGCCTGGCGAGAAGACCGATCAGCAGTTCATGGCTGACGCCGAGACGATCTGTCAGCACGACGCAACCGAGCGAGGCGAGACCGAGCCCCGACAGTTTGCTTACTGCATGGAAAGGCAGCGTGACGGGCTGGCTCGGGTAACCAGTCACAGCGCGCAGTACACCCAAATGTTCTACGCCGAAGTGTCGTACCCATATTGCTACGGCGAGTGGACGAATCGCGATATCTCTAACGTCCGAATGATTGCTTACTGCCTAGATCAAGAGATCGAAGGCTTCAAGGATGTCCGCTATTACTCTGGCAAATTCGGCGAGGATCGCGTTCACGAAATCGTGATGCCGGTGCTCAATGACCTGCACTCTTGGCGGGCTGCCGGGAATGCCGTTAAGAGGCAGCTTGACCCTGCCCCATAGCTACTCGGTAGAAACAGACCCGCTTCGGCGGGTTTTTTATTGCCCGAATTTAGGAGTTCACCATGACCGAAGTCGTCGACGAGCTGCTGGTCAGGCTCGGCTTGGAGACCGATGCGAAAGGTTTCAAGGAGGCGAACAACCAGTTCGCCGGTATCCGCAGCGCCGCCTTGAAGCTTGGCGCCATCATCGGCGGCGGTGTCGGATTCCATGACCTGACCGTCGGCGTGGCTGCGGCGCGTGACGAGCTTGGCAAGTGGGCAAAGGACGCCGGAGTCAGCATTCAGTTTGCTGACAAGCTGCGTCATGCGATGGAGAAGTTCGGCGGCACAGAGGCTGACTCTCGCGGCCTGATCGATGTTGCCAACAACTTGCGGGAAGCCGCCAAGTGGGGCGAGCTGGCCGAAAGGTCGTTTACCTCAATGGGGTTCAACCCCCAACGCATCCAACAAGAGAACATGAGCGTCGAGGAGACGATTGATTTCATCTCCCGCGGGCTAAGCAACATAAGCGACCGCGACGAGCGGAACCGCATTGCTGAGTCGATGGGGATCAACAACCCATTCACGCGCAACATGCTTGCCGACTACAGCGGGATGCAGGCGGAGTTCAAGCGCGCCGAAGAGCTTGGCCTTGTAACCGAAGAGATCACCAAGAACGCCGCAGCATTCAACGATGCGATGACAGACGCCGGGCGGGTGGTCCGAAGCCTCAAGGACATGATCGCCAACGAGCTGCTACCGGGGATGGCGGACTGGGTAACAAGCGCGGCGGAGTGGACGGCACAGAATCGAGCACAGATCCAGAAGGGGCTGGACATCGCCGGGAATCCTGGCGGCGCCTTGCTTTTGGAGTGGGCGAAAGACTCGTCAGCTGAAGACGAAGACGGGTTTCTCGACAAGCTGTGGAGCGGCCTGAAATCTGCCAACTCGCCCGGAATGGGGATGGAATTCGGGCTGCTGCGCAAGCTGCTCGGGCTGCCTTCCTCGCCGTCAGCATCGGCAGGCGGCTTTTCAAATGACGCCATTTTCGATGCCCTGATCCAGCAGGAGTCTGGCGGTCGCCACTACGGTGACGGCAGCTTGCTCCGCTCGGGCAAGGGCGCGCGCGGAATAACGCAGGTCATGCCAGCTACGGGCCGCAATCCTGGCTACGGCGTCTCGCCACTGGCGAACGACTCGAAAGAGGAATACCTGCGCTTCGGTCGGGAATACCTGGCCGCGATGATGAAGGAATTCGACGGAGATACTCAGAAGGCGCTTGCGGCTTACAACGCAGGCCCTGGTGCGGTGAAGAATGCCGTCGCAAGTCACGGCGCCAACTGGCTCTCCGCGATGCCGGGCGAAACCCAAGCCTATGTCCCGTCGATTATGGGTCGGGCGGGGGCGAGCGGAACAACCAACTACTACAGCATCGACGCCAGGGGCTCGACCGATCCGGCGGCAACCGAGGCCGCGGTTCGTCGCGTCGTCGACGAGCGTATTCAGAACGCAGCCCAGATCAGCCGAGACGACTTCCCGAACAACGTCGAATAGGAATCAACCATGTCTCTAGTCGGCATATTCAGCAAGTCGCGCCCGGACATTGGCGGGCTGTTCTTCGACGCACTGCTTGAGGAATCGAGCGAGCTCGTAACGGATGTCACGGAATACCCGATAGAGACGGGCGCGATCGGCAACGACCACGCCGTAGAACGCCCGCTGCGGCTGACCATGACGGTTGCGCTGTCTGACAATCCGGTGAAAGCGGCGCTGGCTGAGGCGACCGGCACCTTCGAGGGGATTGCCGGGCCTGTCGTCGGAACGGCAGTGGGTGCTGTCATTGGCACTCTTGGAGGCACAGCGGCTGCTGTGGTGGGCGTTGCCGGCTCAATCCTGACCGAGCTGGCCGGAAGCGGTGAGCAGCGCTCAGGGAAGATGATCAAGGCCATCCGCACTTTGCAGAGCAGTCATCAGCTCATCACAGTCGTCGGCTCGAAAGGCGCCTATGACAACGTAATGATCACGAACACCCGCGTTCAGGTCACCAAGCAGAACGAGGGCGGGCTCGAACTGGTGGTGGAGATGCGCCGGCTCGTCGTGGTGGATAACGCCGCGAACGCCGCGATCGTGAAACAGAACCTGCCGGCAAACGACACGGCAACGACTCAGGCGCAGCCGGAAAACAATATTGGCGAGGTGGGCTTGCAATGAGAACGATCCCACTCCGCGCGGGCGATGCCTTTCTGCGCTTTGGCGTCACGCTTGCCGGCACCTACGTTCAGTTCCGGCTGCGTTGGTCTACTCGTCACAGCTATTACACCGTCGACATGCGCCGAGACGATGGCACTGCTATCGCCCTTGGCCGGGGCCTTCACCCGAACATCAACCTGCTCGCCGGATTGAACCTCGCGCTTGGCCGGGTCGTGCTTGAAGGGGAGGCGCCGACCATCGCCAACCTGGGCATAACCAACAAGCTGCGGTGGTATCCAGATGAGTAAACTTTTCGGACGAAACTACCGGCTGACCATCAAGAGTGGCGCGGATGAGCTGGTGTATGAGCCGCCGATGCAGGTCCGTTTCAGCATCGATATCTGGCCGGGCAACGCGGGCGGGGTTGCGGAAATCACCTTGTACGGCGCGTCACGCGATACGAGAAAGGCGATCTACGCCAAGTTCGACAGCATTGCACTCTCAGCAGGATACGGCGAGCGCGTCGGCCTACTGTTCGCCGGCGACATCATCAATATCGAGATCGGCCGCGAAGGCGTCGACAAGTACATCAAGTTCTATGCGCGCCCGTCGGGGCAGGCGCAGGCGGGTGCGTTCATCAGCAAGTCATGGGGCGCCAACACGCCGCAGATCGACATCATCCGCGAGATTGCGGAATCGTTGCTGCTGCCGGTGGAGTTCATTGGCGACTTCTCCGACCTGCCGCGGGCGCTGAAAGGCCGGAGCATGTGCCGCTCTTCGATCGACTGCATGAACGAGATGGCCGAGCTTCACGGCTTCACCTGGTTCATGGGGGCAAACCGGCTGGTCATCATTCGGACCAAGGACGGGATTGCCGCAGAGACGAGGCAGGGCGAGCCGCATGTTATCTCAGCCGCAACGGGCATGGTCGGCTCTCCGCAGATCCTGATTCAAGGCGTCGATGTGAAAACCAAGCTGAACGCCTCGATTATTCCGGGCGACACGGTGGACATCCAGGCCGAGACGCGCCAGTTCGCGTTCTCTGGCGTCTATGAGTACCAGATGGATCGCGACCCCACGGGCGGCAACGGGCTCTACAGCGTCCTTGGCGTGAAGCACGAAGGCGACTTCTACGGCGACACCTGGGACACGTCAGTTAGCGGGGTGCGCAAGACATGACCGAGCCAAGAGTGAACCCGTTAACGCCTCTCATAAAGGACGCCGTTAACACATCGCTGCGCAACCTGATGGTGTGCCTGCCTGGCAAGGTGGTTTCCTTCGACCCCGACACGCAGATGGCGCAGGTGGAGTGCGGGATTCAGAAGCGCATCAATGGTGTGTTCCGCACGATTCCGGTTATCGACAGCGTGCGCGTCCAGTTCTCCGGCGACAACGAATGGTACTTCTGGCACCAGATCAAGCCGGGCACGGAGGGGCTGATTCACTTCAGCCAACGCGCGGTCGACACATGGAACGATCAGGGCGGGCCAGTGGCTCCGCATGAACTGCGGATGTTCTCGCCCGAGGATGCCTACTTTGTGCCCGGCATTCGCTCAACGCCTCGCATCATCCCTGGCTTCGTCAATGAAGGCGTCGGCATGAGCAGTTACGACGGCGCGACCCGGATCCATCTCTCGCCCGGCAAGATCAGCTTGAAGGCTGCCGTGATCGAGATGGATGCGGACAGCATCACGCAAACCGCCAGTACGCTTACGGTTCAGGCCGATACCGCAACAACCGGCGCACTGACAAACAACGGAAAGAACGTTGGCAGCACTCACGAGCACAGCGGCGTGCAGACCGGGCCGAGCAATACAGGAGCGCCGACGTGATCAGAAACTTCGTAAACGGCGACATCGTGACCAGCGGCGAGCACTTCGCCAAAGGCAAAGAGGCAACCCGGCAAGGCGTCATTCGGCGCCTTCGTCTTTTCCTGGGCGAATATTTCCTTGATGCAACCGACGGGACGCCCTGGTTCAGCGGGATTCTCGGCAAGACCGATCAGGACTTCGCAGAGGCCACGCTCAAGCGCCGCATCATCACCACGCCGGGCATCATCGGCATCAGCTCGTTTTCTCTCACCATGGAGCAGAGGGAGCGCCGCATCACCGTTCAGGCCAGCGTCATCGACGTGAACAACGAGCAGCTACTGATTGAGCTTTCGGGCGATCCGCTCTCGATGCTCTAGCCGAACAATGGAACACCCAGCCCGCCGCGTGCGGGCTTTTTATTGCCTGGGAGAAACTAATGGCCGAAATCACAGCGTCAGGCGTTACGGGTACGTCGCTCAGCGAATACCTGGCGGCCATGCGGGCGCGTTATCTGGATATCGACGACGCCTGGAACATCAATCCGGAGTCGCCGGACGGCCTTCAGATCGCCGCATGGTGCGAGGCGCTGGCGAACCTCGATGAGCAAGTCACATTTGCTTATCAATCCTGCGATCCGCAAAGCGCCATAGGCCAGCAACTTGACCGAATCGCGATGTTTGCCGGGCTGTCTCGGCAGGATGCGACCTTTTCCACGGCCACCGTCTCGTTTACTGGCGTGGATGGCACAGTCATTCCGGTCGGTACGCAGATTCGCAATAAAGCCACAGACACGCTGTGGGCAACAGATGGTGTGGTCACGCTCTCGGGAGGCGTGGGCTCCGTCGGCGTGACCTGTACCGAAGCCGGGGCTGCTACTGCATCGCCTGGCGATCTTTCGATAATCGCGACCCCTGTTGGTGGCCTGCAGTCGGTCACGAACATTGCTGCCGCATCGCTAGGGCTGGACGAAGAGGCTGATGATGCCTTTCGGTCGCGGCGCAATGCCTCGGTTGCGTTGCCAGGCTCGAACCAGATCGACAACATTTACGCCGCGGTTGGCAACGTAGATGGCGTGAAGCAGGTGAAGGTCTTCGAGAACTCAGAAGACGCAACGGATGCTGACGGGGTAGCGGGACACTCGATGGCTATCTTCGTCGACGGCGGCAGCGATGAGGATGTGCTGAAGGCCATCGCCTCACGCAAAAACCCCGGCTGCGGACTCAATCGCGACAGCGCCTTCCCCAACAAGATCACCGCCGACACGACCACACCGAAAGGGCAGCCGGTCAACATCACCTTCTTCAGGCCTGAACTGATCACGGTCTACGTGCTCGTCCAGATCGCAAGCAGCACGCTATCTGAACAGGACAAAGTGCGGATCAAGGACGAAATGGTGGCCTACTCGCTGCTGGGCTTTCAGAGTCAGTCGGGCTTCAATCGCGAGGGATTCCGCATCGGCGAAAACGTAGCGGCTGGCCGCCTCTATACGCCGGTGAACTTCATCGTCGCGGGTAACGGCTACGTCCAGTCGATCATGCTCGGCTTTGATCCGGGTACGATCGATAGCCAAGTTCTCGCCCTGGCATTCAACCAGCTTGGCGCGCTCGATGCGGCGAACATCACGGTGGAGTATGTCTGATGGATCACGCCAAGAAAGCACTTTCGCGCGTCTATTGGCAGTACCGCAACGCGCCGAAAATGCGCGAGTGGCTGCAAATCCTGCCGAAGATGGCGCAGGCCGAAATCGAAGCATCGCTCGGCCAAATCGTTGACCTGCTCGACATCGACAGCGCATCGGGCCATCAGCTGGAAATCATCGGGCGTATTGCCGGCATCGACCGACCGCGCATCCGTTCCGACGCATTGCAGGTGTTCGCCTACAACGGAACGATCGGCGCTCAGCCCTACGACACGGCACCATATCGCGAGCCTGGCACGGAGTTGCCGACAATCCTGCTGCCGGACTACCTATACCGCGTGCTGATCAAGGCAAAGATCATGCGCAACAACGGCGCGGCGACATTGGATGATGTGAAGGCTGCTGTCGACTTCATCTTCGGCGTGGATAGCACCGTCATCGATGCCCAGGACATGAGCATGGCCACCGTCTGGCTGGAAGAGGGCGTGGTGGCAAACCTGCTCGTTCTCGTTCAGGAGTTCGACATCATCCCGCGCCCTCAAGGCGTGCGGATTCGCAAGATCGCAAAGAACGAATACCCCTTCGCCTACAAAGGCACTTTCTCAGCCCAGCCATACGGCGTGGGTAGTTACGTCACGCCCGCTTAAGGAGCACTAGAGATGGCGAGAAGCGATAGTTTCACTAAGAAGTGGGCCAGCGTCCCTGCGCAGTTCGAGCGGCCAACTGATGCCCTCATAGATCGCGGCTGGGCGGGTGGCGCGGCAGAAGATCCACCAGAGGCCAAGTGGGAGAACTGGTGGCATAACCGGGTCGATGAGGCGCTGGCAGAGATTGAGGCAAACGGCGCGATGGCGTGGTTTGAAGATGTCCCGTACTCCATCGGCGCGACCGTGCGTAGTGGTGGGAAAAACTGGATCGCAGCCATCGCTAGTATCGGCACTGAGCCGGGCGGGGTCGATGATGCTGGCCACTGGCAGGGGCTGAGCCTGGAGATTGCCAGTCAGGCAGAGGCAGAAGATGGAGACGAGGCGACATCCAGTAACGTCAAGCGAATGACGCCGCTGCGCGTGCTGCAGGCGATTAAGGCGCGCATCTCATCAGCGTCCGAGACTATTGCGGGAATGCTTAGGATCGCCACGCAGGCCGAGACGGATGCCGGCGTGCGGGACGATGTAGCGGTCACGCCGAAGAAGCTTGCTGGAGCGGTAGATTTCGCCATCATCTACCCGAACGGCGGGACTGAGGCGAGTCCGGCGACAATTGCAGCAAACATGCGCTACCCAGAAGCCAACCCCTTCCCAGGGTATTACGTTGATTGCGTCCTTGAGGTCTGGATCAATGGCAATTGGTTTGATCCGGGGACCATGCAGACATCGGGATCAACGGCGTACGGAGCAAAAGCATCCCAGATAAACGGCGGGGACATCATCGTACGGACCCTGCTATCCGGAATACATCAAAACCCCGCGCTGTCTGGCACTGCAAGCCCTGACGCTGCGGGTGCAACAACGTCAGCGCCGTGCCGCGTAAAAGTACGGAAAGTAAAAGGAGCCACAGCATGAGTCGTCCTATATTTGCCGAGGTAGGCAGCAGCTTCGCTCAGTCTGGTGGAACCTGCCCAGCTGGCTGGATCGTCATGCAGGGCGAGCGTCCAACGCTGGAGCATGTGGCGCACGATGACGGGAGCTGGGTTATCGCGCCCGTAGTTGTCCCTTCAGTCGTAACTATGCGGCAAGCCCGTATAGCCCTTAGTCGCGCCGGCCTTATAGCGCAGGTCGAACAAGCGCTTACTGCGATGGAGGGCCAGGCCGGCGAAGAGGCGCGTATTGAATGGGATTATTCAAGCGAAGTGCATCGCAACAAGCCGTTTGTAATTGGCTTGGGCGCAGCAGTCGGGCTGACTGACGCGCAGATTGACGAGCTGTTTATCACGGCGTCAGGTATCGCGTGATGGCCCGCCTTGCGCTTCGCAAGCACGACACGAGGTTGACGGCGCGCTTTATTCAATACTGGACGGGGTCTCCGTACAGCCATTGCGAGCTAGTCGTCGACGGCATGTGCTACTCGTCTTCAGCTATGGACGGCGGGGTCCGCTGCAAGGAGATACATCTCGATACTGAGAAGTGGGATGTCATCGATTTGCCTTGGGCAGATGGCGCTCAGATCGTGGCGTACTTCCGCGAGACGGATCATCATCGCTATGGCTGGCTTGGTCTTGTCACCAGCCAGCTCTTCAACCTCAACCGCGAGACGGACGGCGCGCAGATCTGCAGCCAGTGGTGCGGTGCCGCGCTGGGGCTACCTGCTCCGTCCAGCCTCAGCCCGCGAACGCTTGGCGAGTGGTGCAGCTACATCGGCAGCCCCGCTACCGTCTAATAGCCCCGCCAGTCGGGGCTTTTTTCTGCCTGGAATAAAATCATGCACACATCACAGAAGGGGCTTGATCTGATCAAGTCCTTCGAGGGGCTGCGCCTGTCTGCCTATAAAGACGTGGCGGGAGTGGTCACCATCGGCTATGGAACGACGTCCGGCGTTAAGATGGGCGACACCATCACGAAGGAGCGAGCTGAGGAGTTGCTGCGCGAGGACGTTGCGCGCTTCGAGGCGCAAGTGCAGCGACTGGTCAAGGTGCCGCTGACGCAGGGCCAGCACGACGCACTGGTCTCCTTTGTCTATAACCTCGGGCCGGGCAATCTCAGCAACTCGACGCTGCTGCGCCTGCTCAATTCGGGCGACTACAATGGCGCCGCGGCTCAGTTCGACCGGTGGACCAAGGCTGGAGGCAAGACGCTGGCCGGACTGGTTCGCCGCCGCGCTGCTGAGCGCGCCTTGTTCGAGGGCATGACGTGACCGCCTGGCTGAAGTTGGTCCCTACTTGGTCCTACTGGGTCCTTGCCTTAGTCCTTGTGGCCGGCGGGCAGCAGATCCGGGTGTTGTCGGCGCAGTCTGACGCCTCGAAGGCGCAGGCCGAGCTTGCGAACTACCGCACCGAAGTCAGCGAGCGCGACCGCCGTGCCGCGCTGTTCGTCATTCAGGAAAACCAGCGGCGACAGGCCGCAACGGAGAAGGCAGATGCAGACGCACGGAAACAGCTGGTTGCAGCGCGTACTGATGCTGATCGCGCTGGTAGTGCTCTTGAGCGCCTGCAGCAGCGCCTCGCCGCAGCTGAGCAGCGCAGTCGTGACGCCGGCAATGCCATCACTGCCCAGCTCGGCCAGGCAGCCGAAGACGCCGCCAGAATGCGAGCCGACGTGTTCGGCCGGATTGGAACGGCTGCTCAACTCTATGCTGCTGTCGCCGACGAGCGAGGAGTAGCCGGGGCTACGTGTGAGAAATCATATGAAGCAGTGAAGGGGAATTGAGATTGCCCGGACGGGCTGAGAGGGGAAACAAAAAAGGTTGCTGAAATGTTGCTGAAACCGGGACTAACCGGGACATATTTTCAGCAACTTTCAACAACCTTTTCTGCTAGAGGCCCCGTATTCTGGGGCTTGTTTGGTGGAGCCGGGGGGATTTGAACCCCCGTCCTGTTGGCGTATTTGCTGGGCTGTAGCGGGGTGGTTGCTGAAATGTTGCTGAACTAGATGTTTTTGCCTATCTCGGCAGCGGCTCGAACGATTGCTCGGCGAGTGGCAGCCATCTCATCGTCACCACATATCTCTGTGTAACTATCTACGATGCATTGAGCCGTAACCGCAACTGAATATCCTTGCAGGTGAACCCTCGGAGTGATCCTTAGCTTCACCGCCAGCCGCAGCGCATCGCCGTCATCCTCAAGCGGGTCCCACTGCTCTCGCCCGATCTCTTCCTCGCATCGGTAGTAGCAGCCGGAATTCTTAACCCACTCCACCTGATAGCCAGCAGCCTTCGCCGCCAGCTCCAGCAATTCACGATCCTGCATTTGAATCCTCCATAGGGATTTGAACCGGCGTCCCGAACAGCTCAGCCGCCTTGCTGCCGGACGTGTCGCCATCGTTCGGAATGTATCGGCCATAGACGCGGGCGATCATCACCCAGCTACTGTGGCCCATCTGTTTTGCTACCCACATCGGATGCTCGCCGGCTGACAGCATCATCGATGCGTAAGTGTGCCGGGTCTGGTATGGGTTCCGGTAGCGGACCTTTGCCTTGCGGATGGTCGGAATCCAGAATGACTTCCGGATAGCCTGATCGCCGTCGAAGGGTTTGCCGTACCGCGGATCATGGAAGACTGGCCCGCCTACTATATAGGTGTGTGCCTTCTGATCCTCTAGCGCCTCCAGCGCCATCGGCAACAGCTTCACATCTCGCAACCCCGCCGCCGTCTTCGGCAGCTCCGCTTCCTTGGCCGCTTTGGTCAGTCCTCGCGATATCCGCGCCTCCCCCCGTAGCCAGTCAATATCCCCCCATTCCAGCGCCACAAGCTCCGACGTGCGCAGCCCGGTCCAGAACGCGAACTGCAGCAGGTTCCGGTATTGCCCGGTTGCTGCCGCCAGGATCGCTGCCTGTTCCTCTTTCGCGAACGGGTCTATCTCGTCTTCCGCCTTGGGCTTGCCCTTCACTGAGTAGGTCCAGCCGGCCAACGGGTTCGCTTCGATCAGCTCATCATCGACCGCATCATTGAGCGCCGACCGCAGGCAGCTTTGCACGTTGGCCAGCCGCTTGTTAGAGGCGTCCATCTTGGTCAGCTCATCTCGCACCATCTTGCGCGTGAGCGTCACCAGCGGCGCATGGCCCAGCCTCGGCACCAATACGCCACTGATGATCTTGCGATAGCCGTCCAGGGTCGACGCCTTCAGGTGCGCCTCCTTTCGGGCCAGCCACTTGTCGAGATAGTCAGAGAGAGGAATCAGCCCGGTCTGGTGCCCGTGCTTTACAGCGCGCTTCGACTTGGGGAAAGTCGCGGCGTAGTCGAAGGTTCCGTTGTAGATGGCAAGCTCTACCGCTGCCTTGTGCTTCTCGGCACGCTTCAGATTAGCGGGGCTGGGCTCAAGTGGGAGACGCTCGCGACACTGCGTCCCTTCGTACATGAAACTGATTTCAATGCTGGAGGCTGACGCGCGCCGGACTCCATTCCGCTTTCCACCCATGCTTCGTACCCTTCCACGCTGATTAGCACATGGCCGTCCGGTGCCTTGATCCAGATTTCACCCAGGGGCCAGACTCCTTTGGAGAGCTTGGACCGGATTGCGTGCTCAGTGTAGCCGGTTGCCTCTGAAAATCGCTTGATGGTCTGATATCTGGCCATCCCTCACCCCCTCACCGTTACGCCGGCTGCTTCTGGTACGAGCGTCATCACGGCGCTGTCGATCTCTTCTATGCCTGGCAGCATGATCAGCTCGTGCAGCGCCATGTATGCGACCTGTGGCCGGCCTTCGTTGATCGCTTCCATTGCGCGTATCACGGCGTCTTTGGATTTGAGGATGTACATGGCCGACTGGAGGGTCATCCGGTAATCCAGCATCGGGTTGTCGTCACTCATCGTCTAGCCTCGCGAACATGGCTTGTGCGTCTCGACCGCTCGCGATCCGCTCACAGCCAATCAGTAGTGCCTCGATCTCGACGCGACCGCAGCGCGGGCATTCCTGATATTCAAGCCGGGCCTTATGCTTCGCTCGCACCGCCGTTTTCTGTTGGGTTGATGCTCCGCAGCTACATTGCATAAGGCACCTCATCATCTTCTGAGAGGTAGCCGCAAAGATCCCAGATTGCATCGTGCATTTCTTCGCCTGATCCATAAGCGATTCGCGCAATGATGTCTGACAATTCCGGGTCGTCCTGGCCGGAGGGCTCAGCGTTAACCATTTCAGCCCCGGACATTGCCGCGTCGATTGCGCTTCTTGCGCTATCCATCGGCATTGCTAGCTGCTTATCGTCAAGTGGCGTCACGACGATAAATCCGATATGCAGCCTGTCGCCGCAAACGGACATTCCTTCAGTGACCATAGCGTTCTGCTGGATCATCCAGTCCAGTCTGTCGCTGTCTGTGTATTGTGCGGACATGCAGAATCTCCTCCCCGCCGACTCTCGCCGGCAGGCTGTGATGTGTGTGTGGGTTAGGGGTGTGCGGTGTTCATTGCGGCCGTGAAGGCAAACAACAGGAGCAGCACAGCGGTGAAGCGGATGAAATCAAGCGGCCAGATCAGCCACATGATCACTGCGTAGATGAGCGACGCAAGGATCATTCACTCCTCCTTCGCATCCATGGCGGGGCTGGGTGCGACAGCTAGCATTGCGCCGTAGCACTCGGTCATCTCAGAAAATATTGATGCATGACCTATTGCCGCGACTTCATCTCCTTCGAAGCCCAATGCGGCAATCATTTCCACGGTCGGCTTCACTGGAACCAGTGCGAAGCCTTCCGGCACACTCTGCTCCGGCTGCGGGACGGCTAGCAGCCGATAGCGGTCACGGTATCGAGCCACCAGCTGCGCATCCTCCCGCGAGTGAGGCCCAAGCTGATGCGTGGTTTCGATCATTCGCTGCAACGCCTCCCATACAGCATCGGGTACAGGCTGCTGCTCGGTCTGCGCGGGGCGCGTGAGTGCGGCGACGATGCGTTCGTGCTGGGCGACGGTCATCAGCGGCAAGAAAGCGTCATCGGAGCTATTCACCGTCTCGCACTGAATCTTCTCAAGCGCTGACGTGCATACTTCAATATCTATTTCCCCAAGCTCCGGTCCAGAGCCGCCATGAAAAAGCCCGCCGAGAATCGCGGTTGCGACCACAGTCGGCGCCTCCCGCTCATCCTGCGCCGGGGCTGGCTCGGCAGGGCTGGGGAAGTCATAGCCATGCGATCTGCATATAGCCTCCATGTTGCGGAGCGAGTCCATCAGCTCGTGCTTTGATGGGTCTATACCTACGTCGTGGCCAATGGCCTCCCACACCTCAAGCAAAGCAATCGGCTCAGTTCGGAAACCCTTGTACCAAAGCTTGACGGCATCTTCTTTCGAGAACGGATAACCAAGACCTAGCGCCTCAAGCTCGCTCTCATTCGGCTCGGCCTGTTGGGATAGGGCGGCTTTCATCTCGTTGCGTAGCTGCTCGTCTGGGCAGCAGTGGATGGCCTCACGCAACAACCCGCGCAGCCTCGCATTCTCCGCCTTCGCAGCCCCCAGCTCAGCGCCGATGTGTCCTGCTGCCTTCAGTGTCTCGTTCATACCTGGCTCCATAGCTCACGATTGTTTAGGTCTTCATCCTTCACGCAGATCGGCGGGCCGCTGAGTGGGTGCATGTACGTGGTGGCTCCGTTGCTCAGTCCCTTTGTGCATCGCTTGCCGGTGGTTTTCTGGAGCCAAGTGCGGCACTGATTGTTGATTCGCTGGACTGTGGGGGATTCGGTGAACATGGATCACCTCAAGAGGCGCGGGCCTCGGCTGGTTTGAACAGGAGTTCCCAGGGCGAGCACATGTAGCCGGTGGCCTTATATGCCTTGCGCGTCCGGTAGGTTGGCGAATCGAAAAAGCAGGCCTTGCAGGTGTAGCCGAGGCCGTCTTTCGTCTTCATGTTCCTGAAGAAAAACTCGGTATCAGCCGGCCACCACTCATCGCAGCGGCGGCAGTATTTTTCGGGGTCGGTTTGCATAGCTGAGCCTTACGCCGCCCACCTGGTGCGGAATTGAACGATGTCGCGCACAGTGCTGATGCCGCAGCCGTAGCGCTTTGATAGTGTCTGGTAGCCGCCTCGGCCTGCCTCGTAGTCAGCGCGCATTGCGGCGACCTGGGCATCAGTCAGCTTGGCTTTTTGGTGCCACTCGCCGATGCGGTGGCCGGTGTGATTGCGAGGGCCGTTCATGCTGCTGCCTGCCTCTTCGCTCGCTGATAGGCAACCTGCTTTGCAGCCACACACTTCCGGCACTCGCTGCGCCGGTAACCGCGCGTCTTCAAAAACTGGTAATGCGCGTCGTCATGGGGTTTCCATTCGTCGCAGCAGGGGCAGCGCTTTTCTGTGATACCCGAATCCGAGACACGCTTTATCAGCCTGCCCAGGCGGGTGCCGGTCGGTTTGTTCATGGTTATTGTCCGGGGAGGAGGGCGCCGAGGGGCGCCGGGGGGGTCAGATCAGAAGGGAGCGGGTGCCGCGATAGGGGTCGGCAAAAGGTATGTCGTCGTCGAAGCTGTCATAGTCCGGTGCGGGCTGCTGTTGCGGCTGGCTCTGTGGACGGGGCTGGTTCTGCTGCTGCGGTCGCTGCGGCCGGTCACCGCCATCAGGCTTTCCGTCCAGCATGAGCATGTCCTCAAGCTTGATTTCGGTAACCCACTTGGTTTGCCCGTCCTTCTCGTAGCTGCGGGTTTTCATCTTTCCAGAGACCCATACCTTGGAGCCCTTGCGCAAATACTCGGAACAGATCTCCGCCAACTTCCCGAATGCGGTAATTCTGATCCAGTCTGTTTGCTCTACTGTTTGGCCTGACTGCTTATCCTTGTAGTCATCACTGCAGCCTATTGAGAAGTTGGCAACCATGTTCCCATTAGGTAGCGCCTTCGAATCTACGTCGCCTCCTAGGTTGCCGATGAATTCGCAGCGGTTAAGCGACCTGGCCATTTTGTTTTTCCTCGCGTTTAATTTGGTAGTAGCGGTCACGAGCGCAGTGCCGGCATAGCCGCCTGCCCTTGTAGTGCCTTGTGTTTTCTGGTGTTAGCGGGTGGCCATGACGGCAAGTGGTCCTCATCGCGGACCGTGACTTGTTTATGTGAGTGAGCAGGCCGCGCAGGTTGTTCTCTCGGCGTGTTACCGGCTCGAGGTGTGCTGGATTGATGCAGCCGTGGTTCCGGCATAAGTGGTCAAGGTCAAGGCCTTCAGGGATTGGTCCGTTCAGGTACTCAAACGATGCTCGGTGCGACCCAGTGAGCCGTCCGTCTTTCCATTTCTGGCCGTAACCGTTGTCACGTAAGTAGCCGCCCCAATCCCAGCAGCCAGGGCCATGCCTTGTGAGGTGTATCTGGTTGATGAGGTGGGTGGGTATTTCGGGATAGGTTGAAGAAAGAAGTTCTGCGATGGATCGGAACTGGTCGCTGCCGGCGTCATCTGCTTTTTTCATGTCTACCTCGGAATAGTCTCCAGGGTTTGTTGAACTAGCGTCAGGAACTCCGCACGGCGCGCCCTGAGCCTTTCTATCTCTTCAGTGAACTCGCCTCGGTGCAGCCGGTAGACGATCAGCTGTGACGCCTCGGGGAACTCTGAGCAGTAGCTGGCGAAGTCGACCCAGGCGCGATCTGTGCAATCCAGATGGCCGATCAACTGCCAGCGGTACGCCGGATCGAATGACCCGCGCCGGAGCGTGGCGTAATGAACCGCCGCGGTGACTGACTTGATCTCGAGCACGCCGTCGTCGCCGACAAGTCCGTC
>Ga0208644_1000169_pt1 | contig 44927 bp, 46 predicted proteins | sample VirMetDEL_Nov_18_FD_184517 | JGI IMG/M metagenome (GOLD analysis project Ga0208644, IMG submission 184517) | Aqueous microbial communities from the Delaware River and Bay under freshwater to marine salinity gradient to study organic matter... | ecosystem: Environmental > Aquatic > Marine >...
CTGCACCATCTGCCGCAGGGGTAAAAACAATCACCTTTGACTCTCAGCAAACCATCAACGGCACCCTGTCCACCACTGGCACGGCGGGCAACCGGCGCGTATTTTTTTCGTCAGAAACCTACGGCATCTCTGTTGACCTCGTAGTCAACTCCGCTCCCAGCCTGACAGACGCAGACTTCCGGGGGCTCTATGTCAGGGGCACATCGGCCCCCATCAGCGGCACGCGCATCGGCAACCGTGGCGAGTGTAGGAACATCACGTTCGATGCGCCCAAGACGGTGTATCTAAATTTATCAAGCGGCAGTTGGTCGGGCAACGCATGGGCATCCAGTTCGGGCGGGACTCCAAACACCAATAATTTTCCATTGCCGCAAGACACCGCTGTAGTTAATAACAGCAGTGCGGGATTGTCGCTGACTTTGGATACTGCTATTGGTTGGCTGCCTACGGTTGATATGTCGGCAAGAACAACAGTTATGACTGTGGCAGTTAATGCCAATGCTGTTTATGGCAATTGGACCAACGGTTCTGGAGTTTCTTTTACCGGAACAGGCACACTTAGTTTTCAGGGCGGTGGCACCCAGACTATTACCAGCGCTGGCAGAACATTTTCTTGCCCCATCACTATCAACACGTTTGGTGGAACGGTACAGCTTGCTGATGCGTTGAGCATTAATGCGCAAAACATAACAATTAACAATGGCACTTTTACTACAGCGAACTATGCGGTAACTGCTGCGGCATTTTCATCCAATAACACCAACGTCCGAACGGTAAATCTTGGCTCAAGTACTGTAACGCTAAGTACAAACGGAACATCCATAAACTTTACTGGGACTAACTTTACATTTAATGCCGGAACGTCACAAATACTACTTACGGGAGCTCCAACAATGGTGGGGGGCGGACTTACATTTTATAATGTATCAGTAACATTTACTGGCGCCTCTGGAACCGTCCCTTATATTTCTGATCAAAATACATTTAATAATTTATCAATTTCCCCAAGAGCAACAGATGCTATTAGATTCTTTTATTTCTTTAATAATCAAACAATCAATGGAACTTTAACTTGCGCCGGAGCAACCCCAACACGCCGTATTTTTTTATATTCAAATACATTGGGTAGTCAGCGCACTTTAACAGTCAATAGCCTATCTGCCACAGACTGCGATTTTCAAGATATTAACCTTGCCGGGGCTGCGGCGGGCTCTTCTCCCACACGCGCTGGAGACTGTGGCAACAACACAGGCATCACATTTCCCGCAGCCAAGACAGTGTATTGGAACCTTGCCGGGGCGCAGAACTGGAGCGCTACGGGATGGGCCACATCATCCGGGGGCTCCCCGGCAGTCAACAACTTTCCGTTGGCACAAGACACGGCAGTGTTTGATAACACGGGGAGTGTGACGGGGACGATTACTATCGACCAAAACTGGAACATCGGCACGTTCGACGCATCAAACCGTACCAGCGCAATGACGCTGAGTACCAGCACTAACAACCCGGTGGTCTACGGAGATTGGAAGTTTGGTACGGGGGTGACATCTTCCAGCACCACGGGCACGTTGGTTTTTAGCAAAAATGGCACTCAAACCATCACCAGCAATGGTGTTCAGTTTGGCTGTCCCGTTACAGCCCTCCATCCCTCAGTTACCGTCCAACTTGCTGACGCAATATCTCTAAACTCCGCTAGACAGTTAGCCGTAGGTAGCGGAGCCACGTTTGATGCTGTTACATACAACGTAACGGCAGGCTCCTATTCTGTGGCATTAACTGGCGGTACCACAAAAATGGGGTCTGGCACATGGACATTGTCAGGCACAGGGATAGTTTGGAACTTATCCAATGGTGCGCCAATTCTGATTGCCGGTACATCCACCATTGTTCTTTCGGACACCTCTACGACGGCAAGGACTTTTGCTAGTGGCGCCCTGTATTACAACAAGCTAACGATTGGCGGGGCCACGGGCACATCCACGTTAACCCTTACTGGGGCAAGCATTTTTGGCGAGTTGGCGTCTACCAAAACAGTAGCGCACACCATCACGATGCCGTCTAATACAACAACGACGGTTGGCAAGTGGTCCATCACGGGTACGGCAGGCAACGTAGTTACGCTAGCCCCATCCACTGCCGCCACCACGTACACACTTTCCATAGCTGGCCCTGCTAACACCGGCATCGACTACCTGTCGATCAGCTACTGCGCAGTCTCCACCACCAGCCCCGGGGAGTTCTATGTCGGTGTAAACAGCACCAACACCGCTGGCAACACACGGGTTATATTCACGGCCACCCCTGCCCCTCGCACTCTCTACTGGGTAGGCGGCACGGGCAACTGGTCTGATACGGCACGGTGGTCAACATCCTCTGGTGGTGGTTCGGGTGCGGCCATCCCGACATCTCTAGATGCAGTTATCTTCAACTCCGCATCCAACGCCACAGCCTACACAGCCACCGTTGACGCAGGTGTGACGATTGCCCGGTGCGCATCGTTTACCATGGCTGGCCCTGCCGCAGGCAACGTGACGTTTGCCGGTACTGTGGGTATTGCCTTCCACGGCAACGTGAGCTTTGCTGCAACAGGCATTACCCGGACGTACACAGGAGCGATGACTTTAGCGGGCAATAGCACTTATACATTTACAACCAATGGTGTTGGATTTGCAAGTGCAACCATCTTTACTGTAAACGGGCCGTTTGCGGCTTGGACGCTTGGCAGTGCTCTTAGCCAAGTACAATTTGTAATGGTATGCGGCACATTTTCAACAAACAATTTTGCTCTTGGAGTTGTAGGGTTTGGTGATAGCGGGTCAAACATTTATACTATATCGCTTGGCTCTAGTACTGTAACATTGGGGGGAGGAAATCTTTCATTTATAAGCAATAATAGAATATTTAATGCAAATACTTCTACTATTCTTATGAATGGATCAAACCAATTTGTTTTGGGTAGTAATACGTACTGGAATTTAACATGGGTTGGTGGCACGCCATTCCAATCGTGCGGTTTTAGTGGGTCAAATGTATTTAATAATCTGACTATCAACAATCCATTTAACCCCGGCATAAAACCTTATTCACTTGGTGGAAATCAGACAATTACAACACTGGCTCTCAACGCGGGTACCGCCTCGGCTTATCGCGCATTTCTAGCGTCTGATACGCTAGGAACAGCCCGCACATTGACAGTTGGAACATTGACCGCTGGCGCTGCGGATTTTGATTTCCGAGACATCACTATCGCTGGCGCAGCGGCCCCGATTTCAGGCACACGACTTGGCGATGCGAAGGGCAACTCCGGCATTACGTTCCCGGCAGCGAAGACGGTCTACTGGGCGGTGAACTCCGCCAACTGGGGCGCAACAGGTAATGGTTCTTGGACGGATGTGTCTGGGAACCCCGCAGTTGCTACTCAGTTCCCCCTCCCCCAAGACACCGCCTACATCCCGTTTGCCACGCCCACCAGCGGCAGCACCATCACGGTCAACGCCAACTACAACATTGGCACGGTAGAGATGAGCAACCGTAACGGCAGTGCGCTGGTTACGTTGGCAACGGGCACGACAACACCGACGATCTATGGCAACTGGATCAACGGGACGGGGACGACGCTGTCGGGTACGCAGACGCTGACATTTGCGGGACGGGGCAGCCAGCAGCTTACTAGCGCGGGGAGGACATTTACACAGCTTTTTGCAATTAGTACACCCGGCGGGTCGGTAACGCTGCAAGATGCGCTGTCTATAAATAGTAACGTCACAGGTCAAATTACACTAAATTCCGGAACCTTTGACGCCGCAACTTACAACGTCACATTTGTCAGTACCGCAAGCTATAACGCAGTTGTATCTTCAACAACATCAACCAGAACCCTTGCATTTGGTAGTGGAACGTGGACGGTTGGAGGCTCGCCTGTTTCTATAACTTCTACTACAAATTTAACCGTTACAGGAACCGCGACAGTAAATGCAACGGGTGCCGCTGCCAAGACATTTGCAGGCGGCGGCATCTCCTACTCCGGCATCACCCTGAACCAAGGCGGCGCGGGCGCGTTGACCATCACTGGCAACAACACCTTCAAGACAATCACCAACACGTACAGCGCCACGGGCGCTACGTCAATCGCGCTTGGCAGCACTACCACAACGCTAACCGATCCTTGGACTGCCACGGGCGCGGCGGGTAGAGTTCTGACTGTTAGTGGGTCTCAGGCCAACCTTGTTTACACCGGCGCAGGAGTAGCCGCAAGCACGGTTGATTACTTGTCCATCTCTAGCGTCCGCGCTTACCCACTTGTTGATGAATGGTACGCAGGGGCCAACTCCACCAACGGCGGAACTCTAGGCTGGTACTTCGTCGCCGCAGGCGGCACGGTCTACGCTGCGACCATTACTGAGACGGGTACTGGCTCCGACTCTATCCTTGCCCGGGCAATCTTCAACAGCATCATCTCCGAGACCGGCACCGGCACGGACTCCATCAGCGCTGCTCTTGGTGGGATCACCTACCTTGGCACTATTGAAGAGCTTGCCACTGGCTCTGACGCTGTTCTGGCTCGGGCTATCTTCCGGGCATCGCTGGCTGAGTCTGGTACAGGCACCGACACCATCTCCGCACGGTCTGCGTTTGGTACTGCGATCCTTGAGTCCGCAACCATTGCCGACACTAACCTTGCCCGGCTGATCGCCCGCGCTACGCTGGCAGAGACCGCCACAATCACCGACGCGAATGTTGGACGCATCAGCTTCCCTACGGTCATCAGTGAAACAGCCTCTGGCTCCGATACCGACGCTGCCAGCCTGACTGTTAATCCTGCGATCTCTGAGACTGCCACGGGTACGGATGCTGTTTCTGCCCGGGCGATTTTCCTTGCTGCGGTTGCTGAGTCCGGCACGATCACAGACCTGATCTCCGCAATTAAAGGGTACTTCGTTGCCATCCTTGAGAGCGCTACTGGCACGGACACCTTCTCTGCCAAGTACACCACCCTGCCCAGCGTCTCCGAGACTGCCGCCATCACCGACGCCAACGTCGGATTCATCAGTTTCCCCACGACGATTTCCGAGACCGCAACCGGGACGGATACTGACTCCGCCCAGTACATCACCCGGCCCAGCATTGCTGAGTCCGCTACCGGTACTGAAACTGTCTCTACCCTCTACAGCACCAACCCCAGCGTTGCCGAGTCTGCTACCGGTACTGAGACCGTCAGCCCGCGCTATATCGCCAATCCCAGCATCGTGGAGTCTGCGTCCATCACTGACGCAGTGGCTGCCCGGTACATCGCCCTGCCCAGCATCTTTGAGTCTGCCTCCGGGTCGGACATCATCGTTGGTGGCCTGCGCTTCATAGGCGTTATTGCAGAGTCCGCCACGGGTACTGAGACTGTTGCCGCCCGGTACATCACCAACCCATTCATCGCAGAGACGGCCACCGGCTCTGATACAGACGCAGCCAGACTGTCTGCCGCAGGGATCATCTCCGAGACCGCAACCGGCACCGAGGCCATCACCGCTCGGGCCACGTTTAAATCAGATATTGCCGAGTACTCATCAGTCGTTGAGATTGTCCGGGCGTTCTTCACCGCTGCCGCTCAGGTCAGCGAGCTTGCCACGGGTACGGATCAGGTCAGTGCCTTGCGTGCGTTGGCTGCGGCGGTTGCTGAGACGGCCACGGTCACAGACAGCCTGTCCGCCCGGGCGGTGTTTATCGGGCTGCTCCAAGAGGCTGCCACGGTTCAAGATGCTGTAAACGCCCCTGGCTCGACCTACAACATCCTGATGCAGGAGCTTGCACAGGCGCAGGACGCAATCACCGCGCAGGCCATCTTCCCGGCTTCTCTGGCCGAGACCGCCACCGGCACCGAGACCAACAGCGCGGCGTTCATCCCGTTGGCAACAATCACGGAGACGGCCACGATCACGGACGCAGCGAGCGCTCTTCAAGCGTTTGCCGCCAGCATTTTCGAGACCTCCGCAGCCGCAGACTCAGTGCTGGTTGCTCCGTCCATCTTCAACGCCATCGCGGTTGCCTCTGCCACAGCCCTAGACAATTTAAACGCCCCGGGCAGCATCTACAACGTCACTATCCCCGAGAGCGCCACACTGTCCGACAGCGTGATCGGGGCGTTCCTGTGGAACCTGATTGACGACTCCCAGCCGGAAAGCTGGCAGAACGTGCTGGACGCACAGTCTGTTACTTGGAGCGCCATAAATGCCAGCCAGACTGCGGGCTGGGGGGAAGTTGATAGTGCGCAGGCTACCTCATGGGGTAACGCAGACTCTGCTCAGGCCCCGGGCTGGCAAGACGCGCAGACCTCCCAAACTGGAACTTGGAACGCCGTAGATGACTCCCAGAGCGTTAACTGGCAAAATGTGGTAAATGAGCAGCCTGATGGCTGGAACGCTGTAAACGCCAGCCAGACCGCCGGGTGGGGGAACACGGGCAACGCTCAATCCGGGACATGGAACAACATTGACGACGACGAAGACCCGGACTGGGTAAATATCCCGACATTAAATTAGTTAGTTGTCAAATACGTAGATCATGATAATGATTGATCCAATAGCCGCCCTCGAAGCCGTTAACAAAGCGGTGAAGATGGTGAAGATGGCCAGCAAAACTGCCAATGATGTTGCGCAGCTGGGTCCGCTATTGGGAAATTATTTTGATGCCAAGGCCACAGCAACAAAAGCGGCCAGGCAAGCAAAGAAGAAAGGCGGCTCCAATTTAGGGGCCGCGATGCAAATTGAGATGGCGCTCAAAGCGCAGGCGGACTTCGAACGGGAAGTGCAGGGGCTATTCTTCTCCAGCAACAACATGGACATCTGGCACCAAATTAAAAAAAGGGAAGCCGAGTTAAATGCCGAGGACAAGGCGGAAGCGGAGAGGGAGAAGATTGCCGAGATCAAGCGTAAGCGCGAGATGCAGGACATGAAGGAGCTTGGGCTTGCGGTTGTTATTTCCGCAATCTTGCTGGGTGGGTTGGGTTGGTTAATGATCAAGATAATGTTCTAACCATGACATGCCACGCAAACCCGTTGACATTCACTTGGTCCTTATCGACGCAATGGAGAAGTGGATCAAAGTCATCTGCTACCTCATATTTATCAATTACGCTTTTGACTTCATCATCACCCTGCCACCGGACATCGCGAACAGGATTTTTGCCATGATCTTTCAAAAGCTAGGCATATGAAGTACACGCTCCTTGCTGTCATGCTGCTCCTCGCTGGATGCGAAGATCAGTACCGTTACCCGTGCCAAAACCCGGATAACTTCCAGAAACTTGAGTGCCAGAAACCCAAGTGCCTGTTCACCCAAATGTGCCCCGAGTACATGGTTGCCCCTGTGTTGGAGAAACAAATAAATGCCGAACAACCAGCCTCCGCGCCTAAGCGGTGACGAAATTGAAGTCCGCATCTGGGCTTTTGTTGTCGTCACAGTCACGCTAATTCTTGGCTTCATCGTCATCATGCTGCTCTACAGCGTGACGTTCGTGACTCAGCCGATCAAGGCCATGGCGCCTATCGACCAGGCGTACACGAAGATGCTTAACGATATCGTGCTGCTCATTGTGGGCGGCATCGGTGGCGTGATGACCAAGCGAGCGGCCAGGGCGGTTGCTAACGCAGTCTCCCCAGAACCCCCAAAGCCCCCGGCACCGACCGCATCCGGCCCTGCTCCGACTGCCCCCATCGACCCCCTGCCTAACTTCAACTGGATGGGGTTTGTTAACCCGCAGCTAGACGAAACCTGGGTGCCGCCCCCACCGCCTACGACGGCGCCGGACTACATCCCGCCAGAAGCTGAGGAGATTGCCCAAGAGCGGGCGGCAGCAAAAGGAGCGGCATGATGATGCTGTTTAACCCGTGGGTTATTGTTGGACTGATTTCGGCGTTGGCCGCCGTGTTTACCTACGGGCACCATGTCGGATGGACGTCCCGGGATGACGAAGTAAAGCTGGAAATTGCAGCCGCCAACGAAACGGCCCGCAACGTCGAAAAGTTCATGAACGAGAAGTTGAACAAACAAGCTGAACAACTCAAAAAGGCCAACAATGAAATTGCTCAAAAGACTGGTGCTCTGTCTGCTGCCAATGCTGCTGGTCGGCTGCGGCTCCCTACGCAAGCCTGTCCCACCCTACCAGCCGCCCCAGATGCCCCCGCTCCCAGCGGAGATAGCGGAGAAAGAGCCAGTGACATTGAGCGACAGACTATCGAAGCTCTTATCGCCATCGCAGCCGACGGCGACCGCGCAGCCGCCAAAGCAAACGCCTGCATCGACGCCTACGAAGCCGTCAGAAAACAAATAAATGGGGGGCGCTAGGGTGATGAACCGCCTTGGCTGCAACATACGCGGCATGGGCTTCTTCTGCGGTGTTGAAGTACCCAAGATGGATGCGCCGACGATCTACGGTGATGGCCGCACACCACTTTTTGGTTTGCTTCGGTTTGGTTACGCCCAGCAAGCCACACGATTTATTTTGGCAGTTCGCGAATTTTTTATTGTGGCTGTTGATGCGATGGTCAACAAGACGCAAGTTTTCAATTCGGTTGTCCGTTTTAGTGCCGTTAATGTGGTCAATGACTCCATCCGGCTTTACTCCATAGACAATTTGCCAAGCAAGCCGATGCGCATAGTGAAGTTTCCTGCTAACCCGGATGACGATGTATCCATCCTTACTTGTTGTAGTGATGGCTTGGCCCGGTCGTTTGGCGCGAAAAAACAAACCCGTGGCACGCTGGTACTCCAGTCCGCTAAAATCAATCTCGCTCATGCTGTTGCTCCCCTTTTGCAATGGTCTGAGAAGTGGCGGCTCGGTGTTGGTAGCACCGGGCCGTTGCGCCATTATAGGAGCTTAAGCCATGGTCAACGCTGAACAACTCAAAAAGCTGGGGATCGGCCCCCAATGGGTTGACGCGCTCAACAGCACCTTTGATCGGTTTGGTATCGCCACGCCAGAGCAGCAGGGTGCGTTTATCGGGCAGTGCGGCCACGAATGCGGGCACTTCAAAGTCCTGGAGGAGAACCTAAACTACCGCGCTGCAACATTGATGCGGCTCTGGCCCAGGCGGTTCCCCACTTTGGAGGTTGCCAACCAGTACGCTGGCAACCCCAAGAAGATTGCCAACATGGTCTATGCTAACCGGATGGGCAACCGGGACGAGGCGTCCGGGGATGGCTATCGGTTCCGTGGGCGGGGTTGTATCCAGCTTACAGGGCATACCAACTACCACCACGCCGGCAAGGCTCTGGGGGTGGACTTTGTGATGGAGCCCGATCTGGTTGCCACGCCCCAGTATGCAGCTCTGACGGCGGGCTGGTTCTGGTCAACCCATAACTGCAATGCGTTGGCCGCGGCCAGTAACTGGGTGGGGCTGACTAAAAAGATTAACGGTGGGACAATAGGGCTAGACGACCGTATCCACCATACTCAACTAGCGTTAAATACGCTGATGGCTTAAAAGGAAATCCAATGCCAACCTCTTCAACACCACTTCTTGGCCTAGCACTGCCAGTAACGGGCGAGTTGGACGGCACCTGGGGTGATACCGTCAACAACAGCATTACGTCGCTGGTGGATTCGGCAGTTGCTGGGCTTTCAACGATTAGTGTTACGTCAGCTAACCAGGCCTTAACATATACGGCGCTGACTTCAAATCAAGCAAGAAACGCGTCTTTGAAATTTACGACGACAACAGCTGCGCCATTTGCTGTTTATGCTCCGCCAAATTCAAAAACGTACGTTATTCAAAACAGTACCTCGTACACAGCCACGATTTACAACTCAACAGTGGCTGGGAATACGACGGCTGCTGGCGCTGGGGTAGCTATTCCTGCGGGCAAGACCATGACGGTTTGGTCCAATGGCACCGACTTTTTGGTGCAAAACAGCCATGTGATCGGCACGGTAGTTGGGGATGTTACGGGCAACGTGACTGGAAACGTAGCTGGCACGCTAACTGGAACTATTGCATCGACCACCACTGCAACAACGCAGGCTCCTGGAACCAATAACACCACTGTAGCCACAACGGCGTTTGTTGCTGCAGCTGCTACGGGCGTGACAAGCCTAACGGCTGGCACGGGGATAAGCGTCAGCGCTTCTACCGGCGCGGTTACCGTGACCAACTCTGGCGTGACAAGCGCTGTTGCCGGGACGGGCATTAGTGTTAGCGGCGCTACTGGCGCAGTGACATTCACCAACTCTGGCGTGACCAGCCTGACGGCTGGTACTGGCATCTCTCTCAGTGGGGCTACGGGTGCTGTAACCATCACCTCTTCTTCTGCATATGTCGGCCCAACCGCTCAGGTCTACACCACCGCAGGCTCTTCTACTTTCACTATCCCCACAGGAATTACCAAACTTAAAGTGACGGTGGTAGGCGGGGGCGGTGGGGCTGCTTATGCTACCGGCCCATGCAGTTGCACTCAAGTTGCAGGAGGCTCTGGAGGTACTTCATCTGTTGCTTCTGGAACTCAAACTATTACGACCATATCTGCAACCGGTGGCGCGGGGGGGCCGGCAAGCGGAACTGCAGCATCAATTGGTGGTTTGGGAAGCAATGGAGACATTAATAGCCGAGGAGGTGTATATGGATCATTGCTATCGCAGACGTCGGCTTCTGGAGCGCTTTTGGGGGCGGGGGGGCAAAGTGGTTCAGGTAACGCGGGCGCTTCAGGCGGCGCAGCAATTAAATGGCTTACCGGCCTCACTCCGGGGAACACGTTAAGTATTACTGTTGGCAATTTTGGATCATCAGGTGCGACGGCTTGGCGTGGCGGTGTTGGTGTTGTTTTTATTGAATGGTGATCTTCATGCAAGCACTTATTGACACTTTGGACCCCCGCAAAACTGGCTACCGTGTGGCGCAGGTTGTCCCCGATGGGGAGACTTTTCCTGTGGCTGACACGCTGTTTTGGACTGCCTGCCCCGACTATGTGCAAGCAGATCAGTATTGGTACGACCCATCTGACCAGCAGTTCAAGCCGATGACAGAAGCAGCTCCTGTCCAGCCCACGGTTGAAGGGGCGCAGACGCTATGACACAGGCTGTCAATCCGCGTTTCACCGTTACACAGAACGGGACAACGCTTGCCATCTACCATGCCGATACTGGGCAGGGGTTGCCGCAGCACTCCCACGAGTATTCCCACCTAACCATCTGCACGTCAGGGCGTTGCATCGTCCGCAAGGAAGGTAGGCAGTTGGAGATGACCAAGGATACCCAGCCTGTGAATTTGGTGGCTGGTGAGTGGCATGAGATTGAAGCGCTGGAAGATGGAACCGTGTTCGTAAACGTGTTTGCTGAAGGAGCTTACTAACATGGTTGAACTCTTTAGTGGCGGCATTCTGGGTGGTCACGCGGGGCTGGCAAATGTTGCTCTGCCTAGTTAAACATTGCACTGCTGAACGCGCTTGATTGGATAGCCATGCCGCTAAAGAAGCTCACACTCAAAGCCGGGGTCAATCGGGAGAACACTCGATACACCAACGAAAACGGTTGGTACGAGAGTGACAAAGTGCGTTTTCGCCAGGGTACGCCTGAAAAGATTGGCGGCTGGGCGCGGATCTCGGCCAATACGTTCCTTGGCATTTGCCGGTCACTGTGGAACTGGGTAACGCTTGGTGGCGCCAACCTGCTGGGGCTTGGAACGAACCTCAAGTTTTACATTGAAAATGGCGGGGCGTATTACGACATCACCCCAACAATGCCGGTAGTGACATTGTTAAATCCATTCACAACCAACACCGCCACCAACTCTGGTGGATACACAACGGTGACGGTGACTGATGCTGGCGGTGGATACCTGAACAATGACTTTGTCACATTTACTGGTGGCACAGCTGTTGGCGGGGTAACCGTTAACGGCGAATACCAGATCACCAAAACATCAACAACAACCTACACCATTTTGGTTTCTGGAACAGCGTCTTCCAGCACAACTGGTGGCGGTACTGTGTATGCCGTCTATCAAATCAATACTGGCCCAGAGTTGGTTGCGCCAATCACGGGCTGGGGCGCTGGCTTCTGGGGCTCTGGAGCATGGGGTATTGGAACAAGTTCCGCCGAAGCTATCCGCATTTGGAGCCAGACAAACTTTGGCTCTGACTTGCTATACGCACCCCGCGGCGGCCAGATCTATTACTGGAGTTCCACGATTGGATACCAGGCATCAACCGTCACGATGACGATTGCATCGCCGTGCGTTGTTACGGGAACAATTGCTCTGGCCAACAACACGCCAATTATTTTCCAAACCACGGGTGCATTGCCCACGGGCCTTTTGGTGGGCACGACGTACTATGTTGTAAACACGGCTGGCGTGACATTCAACGTTGCTGCAACTTCTGGCGGAACGGCAATTAATACTAGTGGCACGCAATCTGGGGTTCATTCAATCTCTGCCAGAGGGATTCCGTTGACCAGCCTCAGCGGAGGAAGTGATGTTCCTATCATTCAGGAATTCATTTTTGTATCGGATACAAACCGGTTTATTTTTGCATTTGGCACTAACGATTATGGAAGTACCGTTCAGTCAAAGATGCTGGTTCGCTGGTCTGATCAGGAATCCCTGACTGATTGGACGCCTGCGGCTACCAACCAGGCCGGCAGTGTTTTGCTTTCGCATGGATCTACGGTTGTAACATGCCTGCAAACCCGCCAGGAAATTGTGGTGTGGACGGATTCGACGCTGTATTCGTTTCAGTATGTAGGCGCTCCCGCGGTGTGGCAAACCCAGCTGCTGGGGGACAACATCTCGATTGCTAGCCCTAACGCCGCAGCTGTTGCGTCTGGCGCCGTGTACTGGATGGGTGTGGACAAGTTCTACAAATACGATGGCCGCATCCAGACCCTGCGTTGTGACCTTCGCCAATTCATCTACGGCGACATCAACCTTCAGCAGGCTGACCAGATTTTTGCCAGCACCAATGAAGGATTCAACGAGGTTTGGTTCTTCTACTGCAGCGCCAACTCAAACACGGTTGACCGCTACGTGGTTTACAACTACTTCGAAAACAACGGCGAAGGGGTTTGGTACTACGGGAACATGGCCAGGTCGGCTTGGCTGGACTCTGGGCTAAGGGATTACCCTATAGCTGCTACGTATATCAACAACATCGTGAACCATGAGTATGGTGTTGATGATGCTGCCACGGCAATCCCAGCATCGATCTATGCCCTGATTAGCTCATCGGAATTTGACATCGATGATGGGGATCGGTTTGGCTTTGTGTGGCGGATGCTGCCTGACGTTACGTTCCGCGGATCGACGGCCACCAGCCCGCAGGCTACGCTGACATTGATCCCGATGCAGAACTCGGGCTCAGGGTATAACAATCCGACGTCGGTTGCCGGAAGCGACAATGCTACTGTGGTGAGGACTGCCACGGTTCCCATCGAGCAGTTCACCGGCCAGGTTTACGTTCGGGTTCGAGGCCGCCAGATGATTATTCAGATGGAGTCTGACCAGCTGGGATGCACCTGGCAGATGGGCTCACCTCGAATCGACATCCGCCCGGATGGCCGCAGAGGTAACACATGACGTTGATCGTCACCACCGAAAACGAGCTGCTGCGGGTAGCTCCGCCAAACCTGCCATTGGCACCAACTCAGTATGACTCGCGGTATCACGAGCAGTTCAACAATGTCCTGCGCCTGTACTTTAACCAGCTCAACAAAATCGTGGGGCAGCTTGTGGCCAACACATCAACTCTTCCCGTATCAATTGATGGTACCAATACCGATGCGTTTGGACGGCTACGTGTAAGCCAGCCTTACACGTTGTTTGACAGCCAGAACCGATATGCGGCGGACACCCAGTTTGATACCAGCACAGCTACTGGCGGTTCGACAACATACCTGTCGAACGAGTCCACGTTGCGCATGAACGTGACTACGTCGTCTGGTTCTGAGGTGGTGCGCCAGACGTTCCGCAGCTTCCCGTATCAGCCTGGGAAAGGGCTGCTTTGTTTGGCAACGTTTGTAATGAACACAGCCAAGACGGGGCTGCGTCAACGGGTTGGCTACTTCAATACCCAGAACGGCGTGTTCTTCCAACAGGCCGACAGCACCAAGTCGTTTGTGTTGCGGTCCTATGTAACGGGTTCTGTGTCTGATGCCAGGACGGTCAATCAATCAGACTGGAACGGCGACAAGCTCGATGGCACCGGCGCGTCTGGGTTGACGCTGGACACTTCCAAGGCACAGATTCTGTGGATGGATTTTGAGTGGCTGGGCGTAGGCTCGGTACGGTGCGGCTTCATTATTGATGGCCAATACATTGTTTGCCACACGTTCCAAAATGCTAACGACATCCAGAACGTGTACATGACCACTGCCACGCTGCCAGTAAGATACGAAATTACTAATACTGCAGCGACGGCATCGTCCTCAAGTTTGAAGCAGATTTGCTCATCCGTCGTTTCGGAGGGCGGTTATGAGCAGTATTCGCCGGGTCATATTGCGCGGCGCACAACAACGGTTACAACAATTGGCTCTACATTCAAACCGATTGTTTCTATAAGACTGGCATCCACATCGCCTGGAGCGGTGATTGTTCCTGGACGAATCCAGGTTCTGCCAACAACCAGCCAGAACTACGAAGTGGCATTGGTAAAAAATGCAACCTTGACGGGCGCGTCGTGGGTCACGATGCCAACGGACTCAAACGTGGAGTATGACGTTTCCGCCACGGCCATCACTGGCGGAACAATTGTTCAGACAGATTATGTGTCGTCCAGTGGCGCTGGCGGCACGGTTCCGTTGGTTGACCCGGCTGGTTACAACTGGGCGCTCCAGCCCGGGGTTTCGCTTGCCGGGGTAAGCGACATCATTTCAATCCAGATTAGGACTGTTTCTGGCGCGACCACGGGTGACGCGGTTGGCTCTTTATCCTTCTGGGATCTCACCGCATAATGGAACAAGTTCCAGCTAAACCCTGCCAATCATGACACCTGCTGAAATCCTTGAAGTTGACGCTAAGCGCAACCACCCGCCCGGAACCAAGGCTGGTAACTTGATGGCAATCATCAATGAAGAGCTACGCGGGAATAGTAAATTGGTTCAGCAGGGCAATACGTTGATTTTGTTTGGTAACGCCGGCGGTGTAGGGAACGCTGAATTCCACTGCTTTAATGCAGACACCCCTGAAAACCTGGCCAAAAATGTGCTCAAGTTTTTTGAGATGCTGCAAAAACTTGGCTACAAAACAGCATCAACTCCCTACGAAAACGCCAAAATTTCAGACCTGTTCAAAGCATTTATTGCTCCAAAACATGAAGTCAAAATTGACAAAAAAGATGGCCGCTACGTCGCCAAAGTGAGGCTGTAATGGGATACTTAAAAAAGATGGGTCCAAGGTGGGATGATGCAATCATCCAACCGGTTGTCCAAACAGTCGAAAAGGTTGTTGAGGATCCAAAACTGCTGGCGGCAGTAGCTATTAGTGTTTTTGCTCCCGGGGTTGGAACAGCAATTGGATCTGCGCTTGGACTGGGCAGTGGAGCCGTAGCCACTGTTGTTGGCAACACAATTGTCAACGCGGCAATTAATGGCGGGGATGTTGAGAAGGCACTTATTTCAGCGGTCATTCCTGTTGCTGGCGCTGAGGTGGCAAGTGTTGCCACTACTGCGTTTGCTGACCTTGGGATGAGCACTGCGCTGGCGGATGCTGCTGGTAAAGCTACAGCAAAAGCCGTGGTGGCTGAAGTAACAGGGCAGGATCCTGCTCAGGCATTCCTTACCTCTGCAGTTTCGTCTGGAGTAAACGCAGCTGCTGAAGGAATTGATGCTTTTAAGGAGCTGCCCAAACCTATCCAGCAAGCAGCAAAGGCTGGTATCACCTCAGAACTTACTGGCGGCGATGGTGCCAAGGCCGCGACTAACGCGCTGGTTTCGTCAGGCATATCGTCGTTGAGATCGGCGTTGAAAGACGATACGCCAACTGCCAGCAAAGAAACGCCCGTCGTTGCCGATGCAGGCATACCGCAGCAGCTGGTAAACGCTACTGAGGTCGATGACTCACAAACCTTTGACCCCAACACATTCGAAGTTGCGGAGGCGCCAACATATACGGCTGATGCAACTGACACGGAAATTCCAGAATTCGAGCCGCAACAGATTGAGCCGTCAGCCGCTGATTTGGAAGCGCAAAAAGAAGGCTGGCCAGGCGATTACACCAGGCGAGTTTTTAACGGGGATATTGCTGCATACAAAGATGAAACAGCAAAACGTCTGGGATGGCCAGACGACGCAACCCGGCAGTACGCACAAGCAAATGGATTTGGCAACGAACCGTTTTATGCATTGCGTGCAATGCAGGAAGCGTCTGACAAAAAAGGTCTTCCGGCGGTTGCTCCAGAGCCCGTGGTAACCGCGCCCGTGCAGCCCCAGACCGAAGTCGAAGCAACAGGGTTGCCGTCAATTGCTGGAACCGAAAAGCCAGTCGAGCCAGCGCCTGTAAAAGTGGAACAAGTTCCAGAGGAAACGAAAGAACCTGGGCTGCCATCAATCGTGGAGCAGCCTGCTCCAGCAGTGGAGAGCGAAGAAGAGTTGTATGCCAGGCTTCCTCCTGAAATAGTTAAAGCGTTGAAAGAATTGCAAACTAGCAATGAAATGTTTTCTAACATTTCGCCAAACACAGATTTGCCTGTTACGGAAAACACAACAGAAAATGTTGAACCAGCTCCAGTTGAGCCAGTAGCGCCGGCTTCAGTTAGGCCGGAAGTAGCGGAAATGCCGCGGGCTGAATTTCCTGAGCCAGGGGCAATTGTGCCGGGCGATGTTGGTCAGTCAGATCCAGTAGCTCAAAGATTTGGATATGATCCAGAAAAGTACCCGGTGCAAAACTTTGGGGTGCCTGCTGATCAGAATATAAATTCCTATCAGCAAACGCTGAAGGAAATCTATGACAACGGCGGCCTGACATCCCAGTGGATGCCCAACGGCGATGGCACAAACACGATAGTTAATGATGACGGCAGCACCGTCACTATTAACGAGAAAAACGAAATTATTTATACAACCCCGGCTACCGATAATCAGCCGGCAACAACGCCTGCGCCGGCAAAGCCAACGACACCGAAACCTGCGGCACCAACGATTGGCGGGACAATGGCAGCGTCTGGCTCGACCAGCACCGCGCCCAAAGGGGACATTAGTCAGAACATAATCAATGCGGCGGCAGCTGGGCTTTTGACTGCTGGTGCAGTATCGGCACTTGACTCGCTGACAAGTGGGACGCCGCAGCAGCAGGCTGTAGCCAGGGACGTCCTTAAAATGGACTGGAACCAGCAGAATGTCCAACCAGTCCAGCGCGGGATTGCGTATGGCCAGCAGTTTTTGAACCCGAAGTTTACGAAGGTAAAAGCAGCGGCTGGTGGTTTGATGTCTCTGGCCGGTGGCGGTATGCTTGGCTCCTACTCGGACGGCGGCAGATTGCTTCGCGGCCCGGGTGATGGCATGTCTGACAACATCCCTGCATCGATTGCTAATAAGCAGCCGGCGCGGCTGGCTGATGGGGAGTTTGTTATTCCCGCAGATGTGGTGTCACATTTGGGGAATGGTTCAACGGAAGCTGGGTCGCGTGTTCTGTATGAAATGATGAACCGGGTTCGCAAGGCTAGGACGGGCAATCCTAAGCAAGGCAAGCAGATCAAGCCGCAAAAATTCATGCCAAAATAAGGAAGCATCATGGCACTTTTGACTTCTCCTGGGACGAGCGCCACGCCGACGACGTCAGTAACGACGACGCCAAGTCCTGACGTTCAGCCCTACGCGCAGGATGTACTGCAAAAAGGGCAAGCGCTTATTGATGCTGGAACCCCCGCGTACACAGGTAAGATGACGGCGGGTACGTCAGACCTACAGAACCAAGCATGGCAAGGGTTGTCTAATCTGACGCTACCCAGTTCGTTGAAAGAATCCGGTTCGCGCTTGGGTGACCTAAGCCAGCAGGCATCAAACTACCGATTTGATCCGTCAACGGTCACCACGTACATGAACCCGTACATCCAGAATGCGCTAAACCCGCAGCTGGAGGAGTTGCGTCGGCAATCGCAGATCAACCTGCAGCCGTATCTGGCCAAGCTAACGCAAGCTGGTGGTTATGGTGGTGGCCGGGAAGCTATTTTGAGAAGCGAGGCCAACCGTAATTTGCTGCAAGAGCAATCCAAAGTAACGAGCCAGGGATACAAAGACGCCTACGACAACGCCATGAAGGCGGCGCAGTATGCGTCTGACCTGGGGCTTAAAGGGATCACGACTGGAATTCAAGGAAGCCAAGCGCAGGGCAACGTTGGGGCTCAGGAAGCTCAATACGGGTTGCAAAACCTGCAGGCGCTGTCCACGGCAGGCAAGACCCAGCAGGAACAGGAGCAAGCTGGATTGAATGCTCAGTACAACGAGTTCCTGCGCCAGCTCAAGTACACGCCCGAAATGTTGAAGACTCAGGCAGATCTGATTCGTAACATGCCTGGAGGCACAACGGTTAACACGTACAGTGCCCAACCCAGCACGCTGCAGCAACTGGTTGGCTCGTCGGCAGGTGTTGCATCGATTGTCAAGAACATGAAGGAAGCCGGCATAACGCCGGACGTCATTGCAAAAACGCTAAAGTCGTTGGGTATTAATTTCAATTCTGGAGATACCTACAGTACTAACCCGAGCGACTATGCAAATTTCCCGGATTACATCGGAGGAACTCCTGGAGCCGATACAGTTAATCCAGATGATTATGCAAATTTCCCTGATTACATTGGTGGCGGGATCGATACAGTTCTTCCAGAAGATTACGCAAATTTCCCTGATTACATTGGCGGGACTCCTTCGAGGGATGAAGAATGAGCGAAGCATCACAAAACCTGATTGAAATTCAGTCGCTTCTGCAAAACCCGACTCGGGTTTCAACGCTGGATTTGATGAACTACGCCAACGGGTCCAACCCGGCGGTGCCTTCATTTCTTGCGCTCATGGAGCTGAGCCGACGTAGCCAAATTGAAAGAACGTCGCAAGACTTCAATGGCCCGCAGGCGTCGGTAAAAGACCAGACCATCGCCGCGCTTACGGGTCGGGGACAGCCCCAGCCAGCCAACCCAACGTTGCCGGCACAGGGCGCGAGCTTGGCTTCTGCGGCACCGATGGTTAACCCTACCCAGGCACCTCAGCAGGTTAACCCCACGCAAGCGCCCCAGCAGGTGAACCCAACGGCGACGCCGATGCAGGCGGCTAGCGGTGGGTTGATGTCCATCCCTGTCAACAACATGTTCAAAGCCAAGAGCTACGCTACTGGCGGAATCGTGGCGTTTGATGGGGGCGGAAGCACCAACGATGAGTTTAGGAAGTCCGAGCGGGAGTACCGCCGCGACCTGGAAATGATGAGGCCGGACTCTGATAAAGAGCCCCCAATTAAATATCCGCCCCGGGCCACATACAAGCTGGGCAATCAAACGATCCAAGGCCCGCGCAGCCAAGAGGAAATCTTTGCTGGCCTGCCTACGATCCCGCGTCCGCAAGCCACCCGTCCTGAAGACATGACTGTTGAGCAGGCAGCGGCACGGCAAAAGGAAATCCAAAGGGTTGCCGGCGTGTCCGAAGACCCATATGCCGAGGCAAGGGCATATCAAAAGGGCATCGAGGAGCGCCAGGCTGAAGAGCGCAAGGGCAATGCACTCGAACGCTTGATGGCCCAGGCTGAGGCCTTTGCTACGGCTGATCCCACCAAAGGGTTTGGCTATCAAGCGGCGGCAAGCTCAAAAGCATCCCGGGGTTTGGAGGCTGAGCAACGCGCTATCCGCGAAAAGCAAGACGCTCTTAATCTGGACTTCCGCCGTAACCTGGCCAAGGAAGACGATGCTCGTCGGCGCGGCGATGCTAATGGCATTACTGCGGCGCTTAAGCAGCAAAAAGATGACCAGGCTGCTTATGACAAGCTGGAGATGGATTACCAGCGGTTGGAGCAAGGGCGTTACACAACGGCGGCAAACATTTATCAGGCCGAAGCCACTGCTGCCAAGATGCCGATTGATATCTTCCAAGCGGATACAGCTCGCCGTAATGGTGAGTCATCCGCAGACTATCACAGGCGGATGGCTGCAGTCTCCGAACGCAATGCTGCGACTAATGAAGCGCGTGAAAAGCGGGAGGATGAATCTAAGCCTACGGCTGATGAAATTAATCGCAACCGCATTTTGGCGAGAGTATCCCAAGACCCAGTCGTCAGACAGTTGTCAAAGAGCATGGAAGGCCTGGATCCTTCAACCCCTGAGTATCACCAAATTGAAATGGCTATTTACAACAGGATGAAGGCCTACTTTGCGGGGTTTGAACATTTGCTGCCGCCCAAACCCGAGGCGGTTGCGCCGTTGCCTCCAAGACCAAGGACAGGATTCTTTGGTGGTCGTCCTGCGCCAGCTCCAGCTCCAGCTACAATTCCGCCTGGGTGGACGGTTCAGGTGCAGCCATAAGGGAAATTAAATGCCTACATTTGTATTTACCGCGCCGGACGGTAAAACCTACACGGTTAATGGACCTGAAGGTGCGACGGCAGATCAGGCATTTGGCATTCTTCAACAGCAACTAAGCGCACAAGCCGCGGCACCAGCCGCTCAACCACCTGCTGCCCAACCGCCAGCGGCAGAGCCGCAGCCTGGAGCAGCGCCGCAGGTCTTTAACGCCCAAGATTATTTGGAGGCTGTTGAAAAGCGCAAATTAGAAAACCCGGATCGTTCCGCTGGTGACATTGCTGTAGATGTCGGCATCACATTCCTCAAGGGCGTAATTGGTTTGCCGGAGGCTTTTGTTGGCTTGGCAGATATTCCAACTGCTGGCTACATTGGCAAAATTCTTGAAAACGCAGGCTTCAAACCAAAAGAAGCCAAAGCCATTCTTGACAGTTACCTGTCAGAAGCACAGCAAGCGGCCAACAGAAAGGTCAGAGAAGCTGAAGGCTTCGGAGGCACGGTTGCCGCTGCCCTGCAAAACCCAAGCGTGGTTGCAACATCGATTGGCGAGTCCTTGCCCCAGATGATTGGTGGCGCTGGCGTAGCTCGCAAGATGCTGCAGTACGGCTCCAAAGCGGCGGGTGTTGGTGCGGGCGCCGTGGGTCCAACGCTGCCAGGCGTTCTCTCACGCACTGTCGGTGAGAAGCTCGCCCCTGTCGTGGCCGGTGCCGCTGGTGAGGGTTTGTTGGGCGCTGGTTCTGCTGCGGAAGAGCTGCGTCAGGATTCAAAGACCGGTCTTCTGAGCGGCAGGGAAATCGTCTCTTCTATTGGCTCCGGTGTTGGTACGGCTTTATTCGGCCTGGCCGGTGGCCGCTTGGCCCAAAAACTTGGCTTTGACGACATCGACACTTTGCTGGCGACTGGCGTGTCAAGAGGCCCGGCAAAATCGGTTGGCGACTTTGCCAAGAAAGCCGCCGCTTCTGGTGTATCGGAGGGTTTGTTTGAAGAGATGCCGCAGTCTGCGCAAGAGCAGATGTGGATGAACTACGCCACTGGAAAGCCGCTGATGGATGGCGTGCCAGAGGCGATGGGCATGGGCCTGGTGACTGGCGCGGCCATGGGTATTGGTGGCGTTGGAGCTGGCTCAGCACTGAACCGTCTGCGCCGTGGAAGAGATGGTACAGCCGAGACTGGTGCTCCTCCCGAGCGGATAGAACCTACCGGCCTGCCTGGACTGCAAACACCGCCCGCTGGTCCTGCACCGGCGGCTCCTCCGACCCTCGAAGACCAGGTTAACGAACTGCTGCGAACCGCGGAGACCCCGCCTGCAGAGTCGGCAACCCCGGCAACAACTGCAGCAGAAGAAGCTGCACAGGATCAAAACGCTCTGCTCGAAGAGCTGCGCGTCATCATGGGCGGCGAGCCCAGAGTGGAACAAGTTCCAGCAACCCCAGGAGAAACCATTGGCGCTCAAGCCCCTCAAGCCATCGAAGCAGAAGCGCAAGGACAAGAAGCTCCCGCCGCCGCCCCAGCAGTAAACCAAGAACTGGAAAACCGGTTCAACGCTGTTGTTCAGTCGTACCGCGATGCCGGTATGGATGAGAACGCCAGGCTGACAGAAGCCGGGCGCAACCTTGGCGGCAAGCCTGGTGAGTTGACCGAGCAGCGCGTTGCCGATGCTGAGCAAATTGCCAGCAGGTTGATCAGGCAGAACAACCTCATCAAAGGGGCTGAGGCCGGGACCAACGAGCCGGTCGAGCCGCGCATGCGTACAGTTGCCGACCTGTATCAAACGAAGTATGAAGATGCTTCGGGTGATGTTGTGCCCAAAGATGTCCAGCAAATGGTTCTGGACAAGGTCAATGGCTATGTCAAGCAACTTGCAGACAAAGGCGTTCAACTGGAAGAGGTTGATGCCCGCTTTCCAAAAGATCTGCTAGACATAAAGTCAAACATGATGAGGTTGACGGGAACGTTTATGCGTTACGCCAACCAGCTCAAAGCGGTTACCAAAGATTACAAGCGAGCCAACTTTGCTCAGTTTGAGCAGGCCGAGCAAGATCTTGGGCAAATGCTTGGCGTTGACCTGCGTGAGATGCGCGAGCCAACGCCCAAAAAACCTGAGCAGTTGCTGAGCGAAGCAACGGATGCTGAGCTTGAATCGGCGATGAAGGAGCGGAGTGATTCGCCAGTTTCTCAGCTGTATCCCGGAGATATCCAAGCTGAAATTGACCGGCGCAAAGCTGCGAAGCCGCAAGCCCCAGAAATTACAGTTGATGAAGCACTTGCTAAACAAGCAGATGCTTTGGACAAATTAAAAAAGGCGCAAGCAAAAGACGACAAGCTAAGTAATTCTTTGCCAACAAATGATCCTCGCTTAATTAAAGCAAGGGAAGAACTTAATAAAGCAGACAAAGAAGTAAGTGATGCTACGAAAGTAGCTGCAGATGCTATTAGTGCTCGTGAGGAAAAGACGGCCAAGCCGCAGAAGGAGCAAGCTCCGTCGGTAGAGCCAGAGGCCGCCGCCAAAGCCAAGGCTCAGCAGGATATCGAGGACGCCCTCGGTGACCTGGGTGACATCCTTGGCAAGGGCACGCGCCTGAACATCGTTCCCGAGCAAGAGCAAAAACTCATCCCCGTCCTGACCAAGCTCATGGACGCGGCCTTCCGCCTTGGGTATATCAAGTTCAAGGAAGCGGCCAGGTACGTGATGAACCTGATCCGCCAGAAGCTGGGCAAGGATGTTGCAGACGAGATCACGATTGACCACCTGCAGGGCGCGTACATCGGTATGGCCGGCAAGTATCAGGATCAGGGAGCCAGCAGCAAGAAGGACGTTGTTTCTGTTGATTCCTTGGATGAGCTGGAAGAAGCCGAGCAAGCGCCTGCAGAGGAAGCTCCTGCGGCCAAGCCTGGCATTACTGATGCCAAGGTAGTTGAGCAGCTGCGCGACCGCTTGATCGGCGGTGATGGGTTCAAGTCAATTGTCGAAGCCCGCAAGTTCATTGAAGAGCTGACTGGAAAGAAGATCGAGCCTGGCACTACTGACGCCAAGGTCGCCGACGAGGTGGTCGAGGCCGCCGTGGTTATGGCTGCCAGGGAAATCATCCAGGCAGGCCGGGCTCAGGGCCGCAGCCCCCAGGTTATCTATGACCGCCTGGTGGACCTGTATAACCGCCAGCCCAACCTGGGCGTGCGCACCTCGACCAGCGTGGCCAACCAGGCCTACTCGACCCCTGCGCCGTTGGCGTTTATCGCGTCTGAGCTGGCCGGCATCACGAACGACACCACGGTCTACGAGCCCACTGCTGGCAACGGCATGCTGGTGATCGGTGCCGCTGAGGGCAAGCTGACACTCAACGAGCTGAACGACGACCGGTTCGCAATGCTCAAGCAGCTGTTCCCGAACGCCACGGTTACCCAAGGCAATGCTTTGGAATCCAAGGTCAAGCCTGGATCGTTTGATGTGGTCATCGAGAACCCGCCGTTTGGCAAGGTTGGCGACATCAGCAACATCGACCACGACATTGCAAACCAGTCTCTGCTGGCGATGATGCCCGATGGCCGGGCGGTGCTGATCCTTGGCGGCGTGCAAGCAACCACTGAGGAAGGCCGGCGCGAAGGCTATCGCGGCAAGGCCAAGCGCGAGTTCTACTACGACCTGTACAACAAGTACAACGTCGTCGATCACTTTACTGCTGGCGGCAACCTGTACGCTAAGCAAGGAACCACCTACCCCGTTGATGTCATCGTGATTGACGGGGTGGGCAAATCGCAGCGTGACCTGCCCGCGGCTGACCTGCCGCAGCTGATCACGTCCTACGAACAACTGAAGGAGAAGCTAAATGATCGCGTGGTACCCGGAGAATCTCAACGCCCCAGCGCAACTGACAGCGGTCCTGGTACAGGCGGGGAAACTGGAGAAGAAGGAGTGGCTGGAGGCGCTGGCCGACCGGGTGGTGGATCTGGCACTGGCGGAGGACGACCCACTAGAGGCGTCCAACCTGGCGTGTCTGAAGATGGGGCTCCCCAAGGTGGACGACCCGGAACAACTGGGAGCCTCACTGGTGCAGCACAACCTGGAGCTCAGGACGTTTCTGAACCTGTCGGAGATCGCGGAGCAGTGGCCGGCCCAGGTGAGCAAACCCCTGGAGGGCGCAAAGGAAGCGCTGAAGGAGTCGGACCTGGACCTCTGGGTGGAGTTAGCGTTGTCGCAGGCGAGCGGGTCGGATCTGGATTAACAGACCGCGCTGGCCAGGAAACCGAAACGGCTGGACAAGTTACTTATAACCCGCACTCAATGGCCAATTCGGTCGGCACTCTTGTGCCCCGCGCCATGGCCGATTCGATTGAGCAGTCGCTGGCAAAGGTTGAAGCCGACAAGGGCAGTTTGGATGATTACGTCGCTACGTCTTTGGAAATGGATCCTGAGACGGTGCGCGAGTTGTTCTCCGCCGAGCAGATTGATGCGCTAGCACTGGCAATTAAAAACGCTGAGGAAGGCAAGGGCTTCATCATTGGCGACCAAACGGGCATTGGTAAGGGCCGTGTTGTGGCCGGCATGATCCGTTACGCCCTGGTCAATGACAAGATCCCAATCTTCGTCACGGAAAAGCCGAACCTGTATTCGGACATGATCCGCGACTTGGACGACATCGGCATGACCGATGAGCTGGCGCTAGACACAGCCAAGCCAAAGATCCTGATCACAAACTCTGACGCCAAGATTCCGTACACCCTGCTGCGCACGGTCAATGGCGAGATCACGGAAAACAACCTGACGCTCAAGGCGCCCAAAACCGGGGCGGCCATGGAGGGCGTGCTCAAGAAGATGCAGGCTGATGACAGCCTGGGCGATTTCAAAGTCATCTTCACCACATACAGCCAGCTGCAAACTGTCAAAGGGAAGATGACGGAGCGCATGCGGTTTGTCAGCCACTTTGGCGCAGCCAATTACATGATCTTCGACGAAAGCCACAACGCTGGCGGCGCCGGAGAGCAGCAGGCTCGAACCAAAGAACAGCGCGAAAAAGAGAAGAACGGCGAAAGTTTGGTCACAGGGCGTGCGGCGTTTGTCCGCGACTTGGTCCGCAAGGCATTCGGCACGTTCTTCTCATCGGCCACTTACGCTAAGCGCCCGGACGTGATGGATCTTTACTCCAGCACGGACATGAAGCTGGCCGTAGACAAGATCTCTGACCTGGCTGACGCCATCAAGAACGGCGGCATTCCGATGCAGCAGGCCGTGGCCAAGATGCTGACCCAAGTGGGCCAGTACATTCGCCGCGAGCGCACCTTTGCTGGCGTGTCCTACGACACCCAGGAAACAAAGGTGGACAAGCAAACTGCCGAGAACATGGCCACCTCGATGCGCGACATCCTGGCCTTCTCGCGCATGAAGGAAGCCGTCGTCAAGGGCATCCAAAAGGAGTTCGACAAGCAGGGAGCCAAGCTCGGCGAAGTAGGCGAAAGAACCAAGGTGCAGAGCGCCAACTTTGGCTCAATCATGCACAACTTGATTGACCAGATGCTGCTGTCGCTCAAAGCTCAGGACAGTGTGCGTCATGCCATCGAGCGCTTGAAGGCTGGCGAGAAGGTCGTTATGACCGTCAGCAACACGATGGGCTCATTCCTGAAGACCTATGCCGACGACATGAACCTGTCGGTTGGCGACAAAGTCGAGCTGTCCTTTGCTGATCTGTACGAGCGCTATCTTGAGAAGCAGCGCATGATCAAGATCAAGCGCCCGGGCGGCAAAGTAGAAGAATACAGACTGACTGACGAAGACCTTGGCCCTCAGCTTGTTGATGAGTTCAACCGTATCAAGGAGTTCATTGCGGGCGCTGGGTTTGGATCCGCTCCGATCAGTCCGATTGACTACATGCATGCCGAGCTTCGCAAGGCGGGGTACAAGACGGAGGAGATCACTGGCCGCGATATGGTGGTGAGCTATGAGTCTGGCGCACCCATCCTTTCAAAGCGGTCATCTGACATTCGCCAACGGGTCAATGCTGTAAAGGCGTTTAACAGCGGCGCTGCTGATGTAATCATCCTGAACCAGGCTGGTTCAACCGGTCTGTCGTTGCACGCTTCGAGCAAGGTCAAAGATCAGCGCAAGCGCCACATGATCATTGTCCAACCGGAAAAGAACATTGATACCCACATGCAGATGTTGGGCCGTGTTCACCGCACGGGACAGGTTATTGCCCCGGCTTACTCGCAGATGATGGCCGACATCCCTGCAGAGATGCGCCCGGCTGCCGTGCTGCTCAAGAAGATGGCCAGCTTGAACGCCAATACCACGGCGTCTCGCAAATCCGCTGTTACCGCTGAAGGTGCCGTTGACTTCATGAACGACTACGGCGGCCAGGTTGTGCAAGAGTATTTGCGCGACAACCCCGATGTCTACACTGCTATCGGTGGGAAAGTTGTGGTCGAGCTGGCGGAAGATCCGACCGAAGCCAACGAAGACGACATCCGCAAGTTCACTGGCTACATTCCAATTCTGCCCATCGAGCAGCAGGAAGAAATTTACAAAGACCTGATTGATCGCTACAACGAGCTGATCGAGCGCGAAGACAGCATGGGCACCAACAAGTTGGAAGCCAAAGCTAAAGACCTCGATGCCAAAACCATTGAGTCCAAGCAGATCACTGAGGACAAGGGCGATCCGTCTGTGTTTGCCCAACCCGCCTTCATGGAGCGGGTGGACGTTAAACGCACATTCAAGCCGTTTTCCAAGCAGGAAGTTCTGCAGCTGGTTAAAGAAAAGCTACAAGGCCTAACCACATCTGAGTTCCGCAATAGCATTTTGGGGAACGTCAGGGAGCGAGCTGGCGAGTATGGCCGCAACCGTGTCGCCGAAATGCAGGCGGCGCCTGAGCCAAATCCTGTGGCTATTGAGAAGTTCAAGAATGATTTGAACGCTCAAAACGCTCACATCAGGACGGTCATTGACACGTATCCGATTGGCACACCAGTTTCCATCAAGAACAACAAAGGCGTGTTCATGTATGGGGTGGTGACCAACATCGAAAACAAGGGCAAGACCAAGAACCCGGTGGCTGGCTCTGACTGGAAGATGACCTTGGCCCTGGCCAACGGCGAGGACAAGTCAATCACGGTGTCGTTCTCCCAGATTGGGACCACCTACACCCTGGCCAGGCAGGACTACGAAGTTCAGTGGCTCAACCCTGAGACGTTGCAGGCCGAGCGCATCCCGTTGATTGACCTGTTTGACAAGGGTGCAACCGTCCGCCGCGAGAAGCGTTGGATGGTGACGGGCAACATCCTGGCCGGCTACGCTGCCGTGGATAACATAGGGCAGATCCTGACCTACACGAAGGAAGACGGCACCACGGGCCAGGGCATCCTGATGCCGCGCACGTTTGACTTCGAGAAGCAGCAGAAGAACGCGCCGGTCAAGCTCAGCAGCGTGGCCAAGGTAATGGCGTTCTTCGAAAAGTTTGGCGTCAACTCCGAGGTCAGCACAGATAACGGCTTGCTAAAAATCAAACGTGTTGGGCTGGAACGCTATCGGGTCACTGTCCCCAGCTCCAAGCGTGAAGGTGGCTCGTACTTCCTGGATAAGGATTTGATCGAGCGCACGGGGCAGTTCGTAAAGAGCGGACCGTCCATGAATGTGATGGTCTATGGCGCCGGCGATGTAGAGTCGGCGATCCAATACATCATTTCGGAGCGCGAAGAATCCTTCGTGGCCGTGAGCGACAAGCAAGAGGCCCGCGAAGCATTCCAAACCCCTCTCAGGAACATCGAGCCTAGTGCCGAGATGCTCATGCAGAACCCGACGGAAGCGTTGGTGTTCGACCGCAAGGCGCTGATTGCCAAGTACAAGGAGATGCGCCAGCGTCGGGCCGCCATCATGAAGCGGTTCCAAAAAGGGCAAGCCGGCCTGTCAGAGCAGCGCGAGATGCAGCAGCTGGCCAATGAACTCCAGCAGCTGAAGGCAGAAGTCGATATGACCAAGCCAGAGAAGCGCTCGGCAAGGGACTTCTTCCGCAAGGCTACGGATGAGTGGGCAGATGGCAACATCAGTGATGACGTGTACGCCGTCATTGAAACCCTGTACAGGAAGTTCCCGTTTGTCCTGGAGCAGCTCAAGCTGTCCGTTAAGCAGGGGGGAGAGGGAAGAATTAGCCAAGTGATGGGTGAGTTCTTTGCAATGGGCCGCCTTGTCCGCCTGTACAAAGGCACTAACGGCGTTATTGATCCCATGACTGCCCGCCATGAGATCGTTCATTCGCTTGAACAGATGATGTCGGACGAGGCCTCTATGGCCGTGGTGGACGACTGGATGAAGAAGCTGCAGCAAGCAGCCAGCAAGGACAAGACAGAAGCCGGCCAAAAGTTTTTTGCTGCGGTTTTGGAGTTCATCAATAACCCCAACGAACAAACCTATGACGCAGCTACTGATGCGCTGCCGTCTATGGAGTACTACCAGTACCTGAACCCGTCGGAGTACTGGGCTGTCAATGCCGAGAAGCTGATGAAGCGCAAGCTCGGCAGCGCCTGGGATCGGTTTGTTCTGGCAATTAAGAAGATGTACGAGGGGCTCAAGTCCCTGATCGGGTTTGATAACCAGTACGTAATCCATCGCACGTTCGATGACATCATGAACGCTCGGGCGGAGCGCGTTACCAAGCGCGTACTGGCTGATTACGTTGGGATGGTGTCCATCCCCCTGGCTAACATTGACAACACCAGGCGCAACTACAAGGGCGGCCCGGCCCCACTGGCCACCTGGACGTCCCCCAACGAGTCTCGCCTGGACAACTTCATTTACAAGTACCAGGACAAGCACGTCGATACCAAGCGGATGCAGGAAGCCGTCTCAAACGAGATCGGCGACATCCAGGATGGCCTCGATACGTACATGAAGGAGGAGCTGTACCACGGGCGCGTGGCCAAGCAGACGCAGGACTTCCTGAAGCAGGAAATCCAGCCGCTGCTCAAAGACATGAAGGGTCTTGGCGTTACGCTGGATGAGTTCGAGGAGTATCTGCAAAACCGTGCGGCCCCTGACCGCAACGCTTTGATTGCCACGCGCAACGCGCAGATGCCCGACGGCGGCTCTGGCATCTTCAATGATGAAGCTGCGGCCTATATGGCCAAACTCGACCCTGAGAAGAAGGCTTCCTTCGAGGCGTTGGCTTTGGACATCGACAAAATTGTCCAAGGCACGCAGGACTTGCTGGTTGATACCGGGCTGGAGAAGCCGGAGGTAATCCAGAAGTGGCGTGACACCCAGCCGCTGTATGTGCCGCTCAACCGTGACCCGGATGAGCTGGACTTTGTGTCAAGCACCAGCGGGATGGGCCGGGGCTTCAGCACCCGCGGTCGGTTTACAAAGACTGCCACCGGCTCTCTCAAAACCGTGGTGGACATCTTTGGCAACATTGCTCTGCAGCGTGAGCGGGCCATTGTTCGGTCGGAGAAAGCCAGGGTTGGCCGCGCACTGTACGGCATGGCGATTGCCAGTCCTAACCCGGACTTCTGGATGGCGGTCAATCCGTCGGCCATCAAGAGCAAGAAGAAGCTCGTCCAGGAGTTGATCAACCTGGGGCTCACTCCTGATGATGCAGACAGCATTATTCAAGAGCCGAAGGTGCCGCGCTTTGATAAGCAGACCGGCCAGATTACGTACGAAGTCAACCCAAACATGCGCAACTCGGACAACGTGTTTGCCGTGCGCATCAACGGGGAAGACCGGTTCGTCTTCTTCAACCCTGGTGACCCGCGTGCCCTCCGGATGGTCCAAGCATTGACCAACATGGACGCGGAGCAGCTGTCCGGGATCATGGGGAAAGTGGCTGAGTTGACCCGCACCTATGCGGCGCTCAACACCCAGTACAACCCGGTGTTTGGTGCATGGAACTTTGTGCGCGATACCACGGCTGGCGCTATCAACCTTAGCGGTACGCCAATTGCCAAGCGCAAACTGCAAGTGTTCTGGGGTTCTTTATCTGCACTGCGGGCTATCTACCGTGACCTCCGTGAAAAGGGGTCCACAACCCCTGAGATGCAGGAATGGATTGACCTGTTTGAGCGCTTCCAAAAAGCTGGCGGACAGACCGGGTACCGCGAGCAGTTCAGCCGTAGCAAAGAGAAGGCAACGATCATCCAGCGCGAGCTGAAGAATCTTGATGCTGGCAACGCACGCAAAGCAGCCAAGGCTGTGTTTGATTGGCTGTCGGACTACAACGACGCCATGGAAAACGCCGTTCGCCTGTCGGCATTCAAAGCGGCTCTGGACGAGGGCTTGACTGAAGAGCGGGCTGCCAGCCTGGCCAAGAACCTGACGGTGAACTTCAACCGCAAGGGTCAATCGGGCACATGGATTGGCGCTCTGTATGCGTTCTTCAACGCGTCGGTGCAAGGCTCTGCCCGGATGGCTAAGCTGCTGGTGGATCGCACGCCTGATGGCCGCTACAAGCTGTCCAAGCACGGCAAGCGCATCATCGCTGGCGGTATCGCTATCGGGGTGTTCCAGGCATTGGCGCTGGCCATGGCTGGGTTTGATGAAGATGAGCCGCCAGAGTTCCTGAAGAACAAGAACTTGATCATTCCTGATCTATTCACTGGCAGCGGCAACTACCTGATCATCCCGATGCCCCTGGGTCTGAACGTGTTCCCCAACGTGGGCCGCACGATGACCGAGTTTGCAATGTCCAGTCGCAAGGACGCTGGCAAGCTGATGGGCCAGTTGTTTGGGATCGTCACTGATTCTTTCAACCCGTTTGGGTCGAGCGGTTTGGTACAGACAATTACGCCGACAATCATTGATCCATTCATAGCTGCTTTTGGCGAAAACAAGGACGCGTTTGGTCGCCCGATCTCGAAGGAAGCTAGGGCAACCAGCCCGACGCCTGGATATGAGCGCAGCCGGGAAAGCTCGTCGGCTTTTAGCCAGGGCATGTCGTACGCAATTAACTACATGTCTGGCGGCGGTGCGTATGGAATCGGTTTGGCCAGCCCCACGGCAGACCAAATTGATTACCTCATTGCTCAGTACACGGGTGGCGTGGGCCGTGAGGTTTCGAGGGCGGCCAGGTTCTTGGGTTCTTTGGGCAGTGAAGATGAGATTCCGCCGTACAAGGTGCCGATCCTTGGCAAGCTGTACGGTGAGACCACCACGCCTTCAGCGGTGACGGACAAGTTCTACAAGAACGTGACCAAGCTGGCGGAGCACGAGGGCACCATCAAGCGGATGCGTGAGGACAAGGTCAGCCCGCAAGAGTACAAGCAGGATCACCCTGAGACGCGGCTGATTAACCGGGCGAACAGGTTGGAAAACCAGATCAGCCAGCTCAACCGCACCATCAAGGACTTGCAGGATAAGCCTGAGACCGACTTCACCAAAGACCGGATCAAGCGGCTGAAGGAGCAGAAGAACCGGATGATGACGCGGTTCAACGAGGATATGTCTACGGCAACACAATGATGCCGCGCTCGAAGAGGAGGCCTATCGTTTTGCGATGGGCTTCCTCCCACATATCAATGCGCTCCTGCTTTGACATGTTGGAGCCCTGGTCCAGATCGGAATGGCAGCGGTAGCACAGGCTTGCGATGCGGTAATCGTGAGCCTTGATGCCCCGCCCCTTTCCGTCTCGAAGCTGGTTGGAATGAGCAGCCACAACCGTGCCGTCAGACACGCCGCAGTGCTGGCAGGGCAGCTCTCTGGCCGCGTCCAGCAGCTTACGGTTGCGGTACATCATTCTTCAGCTTCTTTCTTCTTGCGGCCACGTTTGATCGCGGCGATCCCACGTTCTGGGCGATTGGCCCTGGTGGCCATGAAGTCCTCGGCATGGTCGTAGGCCATATCGGTCAGGCCTGGCCCCAACTCTCCGCGCATGAGCAGACCAGCCATGGCAAACATGGCGGCCAGATCACGCAGGTTTTCGTCGTGCTCGCTCATGGCTCCAGCTGCTCCAGCTGCTCGGCCAAGTAGTTGTCGAGGTACTTGCCGCGGATGGCAATGATCTCGATGTCCTTGCACGCCTTGATAGTCCTGATGGCGTCCTTGATGGCTTTGTTGTAGCCAGCTTTGTAGCTGTCATCGCCGTCGAGGATCATGCAGATAGCGTCACGCACCGTGCTCGATGCCTTGCGCTCCTTGGCAAGCTCCTTGATTTTGTCGTGGTACTCGACAGGCAAGTACACACTGTATGGAACTAGGTTCTTCACGATTTCCTCCAGCTATCAAAGCTCGCCTTCATGCGGCTAAACAATTCTCGGGCTTCAGCGTCAGTCTTCAGCTCCTTGCGTGATTCGATGTTCAGGTACGAGGTGAGCCACTCGGTGCAAGCTGCCTCGGTCTTTTCCATCAGCCATTCCTTGGCGTGCAGCCATTCCCAGAAGTCAGGATCGCGGCACAGGATGCCGGCCATCTTAACTGCGTGGTCGCCTGGGAACTCGTTGCCGCGGTTCATAGGTTGCTCTTGCTCATCGAGCCGCACCATGACCACGACGTATCTGGAGCCGACAAAGTCACGCACCAGATCGTCAGGTATCTCGTCCGGGTGGACAGCCATGGTCAGGATGTACCCGTCCTTGGACTGCTTGAGCCCGGCCTTGACTGCCTCAAACTGGATTGTTGGCTCGGTCAAGGCGTGACTCCAAATAGCTCACGATGGCAAACAGGCTGTGGTTATCTTTGGACAGCTGCTCGTTGGTTTTGATCAGGACGTTGTTCTCCTCGATCTGTGATTCGAGGGCTTTCTGCAGGTGCTTGGACAGCGCCTCCCAGTCAACCACCGGGGGGGTTTGCTGAGCCTTTGGCGGGCGTCCGCGGCGCTTCTTGATCTCAGTCATCCCAGGGATCCTTTCCTTGCTGGACCGGGGCTGCAGCAGCGGGCTTCCAGGTGTTGACCTTCAGGGACACCATCGGGTTGTTGTTCTTGTCCTTCTTGCGCCAGCCATCGAGTTTGATGGTGATGGTGGGCTCGCCCTGGGCTTCCTCGATCATGGCCAGGAGAAGGTCTTTCTCGATGGTGATCTTGCCGTTCATGTCGGGGGCTTTTTCGTTGCGCTTCGTGGACGTAAAGAGCTTGCCTGTGTTGGGTTGGTCTTGATATTCCATTACTTACTCCTGTGAAAACTTGGATTTGACCTGCTTGAACTTTTCCAAGACCTCGTCATACATGGTCGGGGTTTCGTTCTTCAGGCGGTTGAAGTGGATGCGGTTGACCTTGAAGATGTTCTGCACGTCGGCCTCGGACTTGGCCAGCTGCAGGGCGAGGTCGGTAGCGTCAACGATAGCCTGCGCCCAGTCACCATCCTCGCGCTCGCGCAGGGTGATCTGCCACTCGCCTGGTGTGCCGGCGGTGACCTTCTCGACCGGCTTAGCCTCAGGTTTGGGCTCGGGCTTAGGCAGGGGCTTGGGTGCCGGCTTGGGCGGGGGCTCAGCTCCAGCAGAGGCATCAATGATGTCGTGCTCGACGATCTCCATCGCGGCCAGCCACAGGTAGCGGCGCTGGTAGGACTCCACCGCACCCAGGTTCTGGATCGGGTGAGCGCCCTTGAGGTTGGCATCGGCCATCGGGCTGGTGATGGTGATGCTTGAGCCGTCCTCGGTATCAACGATGCACAGGCGGGCAAACTCAGCATCAAAGCTCACTACGCTGGCCAGGCCAATCGAGTGGAAGATAGTCATGGTCTGGGGCAGGAAGTCGCCCAGCTCGAAGTACTTGTAGCCGGCGAATTTGTTCTCGCCAGACTTGCGAAGTTCCATGCCCTGCAGCTTGATGCGGGCTTCCATCAGTTTCTTATGGACGGTCATTGAGTTCTTTCTTGAGTAGGGACAATTCGTCGAGCAAACCGTTGATGATTCGCAGGTGCTCTTTGTGGCGGGCTTCCATCACCGACACCAGCTTCTTGAGCCGGGATTGCGTTTGTTCCATCTGGCGCAGGATGACTTCCGCCTCGTACCAGACAAAGTTTTCGGTCACGCCTTCGACCATGACTGAATCCTTCAGCACAAAAGGCGCGGCGACAGAGGGTATGTCGCTTTTGGGTTGTTCGCTCATTGCTGCTCCGGGATTTCAGTACGCATGATTTGCACGCCTTCTTTGGCGAGCATCGTCGTGTAGGTTTTCTTGCCCCACTGCTTCACGAGGTAGCTGCAGATGGCGCCACGCAGGACAGCGGGATTGATGTTTGCGTAGGGGATTTCAATCACATCGCCGACATTGGCGTTGACGTTGATGAACGGCTTGAAGTGCGCTGCGATGGCCCCGTAGGGCATCGACAGGTTGCGCTTCTTTCTCGGCTCGGGAACGACGTTGCCCCGCATGAAGGTTTGGCCATCATCGGTGATGATCTTGTACTGGCATTTGATCGCGTCGAGGAACGTGATCAATTTCTTCAGCTCTTTCTCTTGCAGTTCTTTCATGGTTGATTTCCTTCTTTGGAAGCTAGATATGCCTGGTGCTGGTCGCAGTACTTGCTCACCTGGCAAAAGTTTTCGCAGCGGGTGCGGTCGCCCTTGCGGACTTCGAGGTAAAAGTTTTCTCCTTTCTTTGCGGTCTTCTTCAAATCCTCGAGTGACACGGTTGCCTCGGACTCGAGTGCGTGGACGCTCTTTGCGCGGACGTTGCCCTCTTTCATGATGGCAAACACAGGGGGCTTTTCCCACATCTGCTCGGGCGTGCAGTAGGGCAGCGTCTCACCCAGCTCCGCGGTCAGCATCGCGTTCGAGTGCTGCGTGACGCGGTCGCGGATGAACTGCTCGCGGAACTCCTGCGTCCAAAGCTGGATCGGGATCACCTTGATGGGGGCATCAGGGTAGTTGGCTTTGACCGCGGCATCGCGGCGCGACCAGTCACGGATGATGGCCACGATCTCCAGCTTGGAAACCTTCACGCCCTTGACCTTCTCGACAAGCCAGGCGTAGATGTTGAGCTGGTGCTCCCAGTCGGCCTTCTCGTTCATCACCGCCCATGCGCCGGTTGTCTTGTAGTCGTTGATGGTGTAGGTGCCATCCTCGTTAATCAGCTGCAGGTCAATCGCGCCGGAGATTGACCAGCCATCGACCTCAGCGTGCAGGCGCTCCTCGACGATATGGTTTTCGTCCTTGCCGTGTTCGAGCACGCCATGGACCGCGGTGCCAAAGATGGACCAGACCATCTCGGACACGTCGTATTCCAGCTCGGCCTCGTGGGCCTTGCGAAGCTGCACAATGCGGGGGGAGTTGATCAGCTCGGTGGCCGACAGAGCGGCCCTGCCCTTGCTGTAGGTGGGGCGCTTCATGACGTTCACGAACGTCTGAGGCAGGTTGAACTTGTTGGTGATGATCATACGGCGGCCCCGAACGTGTCCTCAATGTCGGTGGCCTTCACCAGCTTGACCTGCTCCTCAACTTGGGAGACAACGCAAAAGTCACCGATGTAGGAGGACAGATCGACGCGGTCCATGGAAATGCCAAACTTGCGCCGGACGTGCATGAGGATGATGTCCTCGACTTCGGCTTTGGTAAAAACTATCTTCACAGGTTCTCCTTGGGTTAAAGTGAGGGGACATTATACCCACACCAATTCATGTGTTGCAAGGACTCTTATGAAATTTATTATTGGGGTTGACCCGGGGGCTCATGGAGCCATTGCCATCATGAACATGAACGGGAGCCTGGTGCGGCTGCTGGACATGCCGGTGGTCCAGGTCCAGGTTGGCAAGGCGGTAAAGACCAGGGTCAGTCCTGAGCTGCTGGCTTATGACCTGAGCTGGTACTCCGGCGAGGCGCACGCTTGGGTGGAACAAGTTACAGCGATGCCGGGCCAGGGGGTCAGCTCGATGTTCGCTTTCGGGGAGGCGTTTGGCATCGTCAAAGGGGCTCTGGCGGGCAACAATATCAAGATCAGTACTGTCACCCCAGCCAAGTGGAAAAAAGCGCTGCAGCTCGATTCTGGCAAGGATGCGAGCCGGTCCATGGCCATGGGGATGTGGCCGGCGTTTGCCGGGTCGTTCAAGCGGGTGAAGGATGACGGGCGGGCCGAGGCTGCGCTGCTTGCAGAGTACGGCCGCCAGCAGATCTGATACAGTAGCGCCGCGGTGATTGCAGTTGCCGCATCATGGTTGATTCTTGTTGAGTTCCCCCTCGCCGAAAGGTGGGGGGACTTTTTCCAAGACGCATGGGGATGTGGCCGGTGTCGCCACGCTAATCGAAGGACGCACGACGAGTCCCCAGCCGTGTTGGAAAAAAATAGTTGACACGCGTTGAAGCTGTGTTGGTATAATCCACCCAGCTAGGCGTGGAAACCTAAGCAACGAAAGCCGTTAAGTCAGACTCCGACCCCGACTGGGGTGCCGTCCTCCAAAAGAGGGTGGGTTTCCACCGGGGTCTGTCTTAACGGCTTTTTGCTTTTCGGGAACTGGACTGGTAACGGGTTAGCTCCGTGACTTGGTCTCCGTAACTTTCACAGAACGCTGCTTCATGCGAGCAGTTCAGTTCCCACCCTCCACACCCAGCCGGACTCCGCCCGTCAGCAAGCACTTGAAATCGGTGGCGCGGAAGAAAAGACAATCGTGCCGGCAAGACCAACCGGTGCGTGCGAGCGTAGTTGAGCGACTCGCGCAGGCAGGGGTGACTCGTGACAGCCAAAGCACCCTTCCCGATGACTCAACCACCCATGGTGGGTCGCCCAGTGATGGTCGGCTGCTGGTCTAAGGGCTAACCCCTAGACGGGCACGGTGACTGAGAAGCCTAAGATGATGGCCCCCCAGTCACCCGGCGTAGCTTGACTCTTGCACACATCAGATGCATTTGGTACAATATATGTGGTGCAAGCCAAACGGGTGGAACAAGTTCCAATTTTTTAAGGAGTGAGGATGAGCAAACCCATCGATATCAACAAGATCCGCATCGACGGCGGTACGCAATCACGCAAGCAGGTCTACGAGGACACTGTCACGGCGTACACCGAGGTGCTGTTGGACGGGGGGAAAATGCCTCCTGTGGTCGTCTTCAACGACGGCAAGGATCTTTGGCTGGCTGATGGGTTCCACCGCTACCATGCCCACAAGCGGGCTGCCATTCGCTCTATCGAGTGCGAAGTCCACACGGGCACCAAGCGCGATGCGTTCATCTATTCCCGCGGTGCCAACTCGGAGCACGGCCTGCCCCGCACCAACGAGGAGAAGCGCCTGGTGGTTGCCTCCCTCCTCGAAGACATCGAGTACGCAGACAGCTCTGACCGGGACATCGCCAAGATTTGCAAGGTGTCCCACATGACCGTGGGCCGCATCCGCAAGGCCATGGAGCTCAACAAGAAGCAGAAGCTCCCGCCGCCCCCGCCTGCCAAGCCCAGCACCAAAGCGCCCGAGCCTGAGCAGCCCGCGGAGGTTACCGAAGAGGATCGGATGGCAGAGCTGGCCACAGAGATGAGGGCCATCGCCGAGGAGAACGCCAAGCTCAAGGACCAGCTGGCCATTGTGGACATGGACATCGATGATGCCGCCAAAGCCCAGGTCACGACGACGATTGACGACCTGCGTGCGGAGGTCAAAGACCTGGAGATGCAGCTCAAAGCCGTGACCATCTCCAGAAACGACTTCCAGAACAAGTTTGCCGAGGCTGTGAAGCAGGTGAACTACTGGAAGAAGCGTGCTGAGAAGGCTGAAAAAGCAGCCACTGTTTGATGCGAAGCCGGGCGCTTTCCCGGTAGGAGGACTTCATGCTCTCGTTGAGACCCCACCAGCAAGAGGTGGTCGAGAAGCTGCGCGATGGATTCAAGAGTGGACATCGCTGCCAGCTGTTATATGCCCCGACGGGGTTTGGTAAGACCGAGGTGGCCATGTCGATCATGGCCGAGGTGGCCAAGGGCTACAAGAAGGCCGCCATGGTGCTGGATCGCATCGTGCTGGTGGACCAGACAAGCCTGCGGCTATCGAAGTACGACATCCCGCACGGGGTGATGATGTCTGGGCACTGGCGTTATCGCCCGTACGAGAACATCCAGGTCTGCAGCGCACAGACCCTGGAGCGCCGGCAGAACGACATGGACATCGATCTGCTGATGATCGACGAGTGCCACGTCCAGCGTGCCAGCACCACCAAGTGGATCAAGGACAACCCCACAATCAAAGTGATCGGCCTGACCGCCACGCCGTTCACCAAAGGCCTGGGGGATGTCTACACCCATGTGGTCGGGGCCAAGCCCACGGGTGAGCTGATCAAGGATGGCTGGCTGACCCCGCTGCGGGTGTTCATCGCCAAAGAGATCAACATGACCGGGGCCAAGAAGGTGGCCGGCGAATGGTCCCAGGACGTGGTCAGCGAGCGCAGCATGAAGATCACCGGGGACATCGTCGCCGAGTGGATCAAGCAGACTAACAGAATCTTTGGCAGGCCCAAGAAGACGGTTGTGTTCTGTGCAGGCGTAGCGCACGGCAAAGACCTGGAGCGCCAGTTCAAAGAGCAGGGCTATAACTTTGTCTCGATCTCCTACAAAGAGGACGACGAGTTCAAGCGCGAGACCATCGAGGAGTTTGCCAAGCCTGACAGCTCAATCCATGGGCTCATCGCCACCGATATCCTGACCCGCGGGTTTGACGTGCCTGACGTGATGATTGGCGTGTCTGCCAGGCCGTTCTCGAAATCCTTCAGCTCTCACGTCCAGCAGATGGGTCGCATCATGCGCCCCTTCGAGGGCAAGCAGTTCGGCGTGTGGCTCGACCACTCGGGCAACTACCTGCGGTTCCGCGGGGACTGGGACGATCTCTTCGATAACGGCGTCACTGAGTTAGCCAAAGACGGCGAGAAGGCTAAGAAAGAGCCCACGGAGAAGGAGAAGAAGGAATCCAAGTGCCCAGTGTGCGCGGCGCTGTGGATTGGCAAAGACAACGTCTGCCTCTCTTGCGGGTATCAGCGCCCGGTGAAGAACGTGGCCAGCGTGGCGGGAGAGCTGCACGAGCTCGATGGCAAGTCCAACAATCCGCTGCAGGATCGTCAGAAGTTTTATTCGGAGCTGCTCTATTACTCGCGTATGCGCGGCTACAAGGATGGATGGGTTGCTCACAAGTACAAGGAAATGTACGGCGTGTTCCCGCGTGGGGTGGAGCAAACAACCATTCCCACCAGCACAAAAACATTTAGGTGGATTCAGTCACGCAACATTGCGTGGGCGAAATCCAAATCCAGGGCGGCGGCATGAAGTTAATCAACCAGGAGTTTAGAAATGATTAAGGTGTATCCAGTAAAGATCGAGGCGTACGACGAGGAAAAAGAAACGGTCGTGTTTACGATTGAAGCGTTTGATTCGTTCTGCGCGGAGGTCACGATGAAGCAGGAGGTCACGAACGAATCCATCGAGAACGTGACTGCAGCGCTGCGCCGGGCGGTGCAGATGCTGGAGCTGAACAGCAAGTTCAGGCACGAACACGGGGGCCAAGAATGAGCGAAAAGATGAGCTACCCCGAGTTCTGCGTTTGGCTGGAGCAAGAGTGTTTGTACGAAACCCTCTATCAGGATTCTGATGGCCGGGAGATTCTGGTAATCCGCTTGCTCGACGTGTGGGCGCTGGCAAACAAGTTTGCAGGCACGTTCAATAAAGGGGAGAAGAAATGATCGACTTCTTTCTTGGGCTCATCATTGGATTCGCTGTTGGTGGACTGTTGGTACACCTAGCCCACGAGTACTTTGACTCCATGCTCAAGAAGGACGAGGAGGAATGGAAATGAGCATCGACGCAATGAAGCAGGCGCTCGAGGCGCTGGAGTTTTTTGCTGACGAGTGGGGTTTTACCCACAAATCAACTTTGCCAGTACGACAAAACGCCATCGCCGCTCTCCGCACCGCCATTGAGCAGGCCGAAAAGCAGGAGCCGGTGGCGTGGGTTTGCGAAGGAAGCTTGTCTGACGAGAAACACGCCATCGATTACCAGCAAGAAGATGTTGATGCAATTCCAATCGGCACGATGCTCTACACCGCCCCGCCCCAGCGCCAGCCTCACGAACTGCTGTGCGTTTGCGGCGCGTCATGGAGCATTGACAGCGAAGGCAATGAGGAGCTTCTGTCAACCCCGCCCCAGCGCCAGCCGCTGACGGAGGAAGAGTTCGACAAGATCGAAAACCGCGTTTACTGCCGCACTAGAGAGAAGGGCAAGCCGCTCGGTGTTTATGTGCGAGAGCTTTGCCGCGCCATCGAGCGCAAGCACGGGATCGGGGGTGGGGAATGACTGAACGTCAATGCTCATCGTGCGGGGGGTTTTGCAAACGTAGCGGCTGCGAGCGTGAAAACGTAAAGCATCTGGCTGATGAACTGGACGGTGCCAGCAATGGCCCAATGGACTTCAAACACAAAGCCGCCGCCGAACTGCGCCGCCTGCACGAACTCAACGAGAGCTTGCGCGACCAGAACACCGAGCTAGACAAGAAGCTGGCCGAGTTGGAGCGTGTAAACGAGCAACTGCTGGAGGCGCTGGAGTTAATTCCGGCAAGTGGCTCCATGCTTGGCGCACAAGCAGAGGCGAAGCGAATCGCCGCCATCGCCGCAGCAAAGGAGAAATCATGAGAAAAAGTTTGCATTTGACCACCGAGTTTTTCCCGCGCCTATGGCCGTGCTTTGCCGTGGGGTTTTTCAGCGGCGGCAATGAGTTTGTCCTGCACCTCTATCTGGTGTGCTTTCGAATCCGGTGGGGGTACTGATGAACAACGAAAAAGTAATCAGCCTACCCGCAAGCGTGAACTACACCCCAGAGCAGGCGCTCAAGTCCGCGCTGGATATGTGTGAGGATGGTGGCCTGACCGATGTGATGATCATTGCTTTCGACTGGGAAGGCGAACTGTTTGTGCGCTCATCCAAAATGACCCGGGCCGAGGGGCTGTTCATGGTGGAGAAGGCCAGAGAGTGGTCAATGTATGGAGGTTTGAAATGAGCGCAAAACGAGAGTATCTGTGGGCGGTGTTCGCCAGCACCCCACAAAGCCCGAAACTTGTGGAAGCGGCGCTAATTTTCTACCACGCCGAAGTTCCTGTCGAACAAGCACGCGAGTACATCAGGGTGCTGGCAGAAAAAATAAAGGAGATGGAATGACCCCGGGACAATTGATTGACTTGTTAGAGAAAGCAGAAATGTTGAAAGAGGAATCGCCCGGGGTTCTGGGTTGGCATCCAACAATGGAAAAGGCTGGTCGTTTTGTTGAACTTCACCGCGATTACCTGCTCTCCACCGAGATTCACTCATGCCATGCTGATTGCCAGCGGTTTGCCTGTGTGCAGACTCGGCGGGCGGTGGAGGCCGAGCGCGAGGCGTGTGCAGTTATTGCTGAGACGCCTGTATCTGGCGAGCAGGACGATATCACTATGCAAGCTAAAGACCGCGTAGCCGCCGCCATCCGCGCAAGGGGGAAGCATGAGTGACATAACCATGTGTGCATCGACTACCTGCAACCGTAGGACTGAGTGCTACCGCAACGAGGCCAGCGGCACGAAACCCGACCCGTACCAACAGGCGTATTTCGTGTCAACCGACATGATCGAGGATGGGTGCGAGATGTTTTCTCCACAGCATACAAAAAAGTATGTAAAGGAAGATCATGCCGACTGAGAAAGAACTCTTAGCGATCTGTCTGCGCTGGATCGAGGACAGCCCTGAGGATGCATTCGATCGGGCGATGCTGATCGACGCAATCAAGGCCAAGCTCAAGCCCGAACTTGAGGCACAGCGCCTGCGCTCGTTCCTGACGCGCCTGATCGACCCGGAAGACCTGGGTCACGCCGTAACGGCTGAAGTCCGGCAAAAAGTGAGCGCGTTGTTACGTGCGTGAGTCAACTATCGAGAAGCACTTTGTCGCTCAGGTCAAGAAGCTGGGCGGCATGGCCTACAAGTTCACCAGCCCCGCGCATCGCGGCGTGGCCGACCGCGTGGTATGCCTGCCAGACGGTACTACTTGGTTCGTTGAACTCAAGGCGCCAGGCGGTCGGCTGTCCGAGCTACAAAAGGTCTTCCAATCCGACATGGCCCGGATGCGCCAGAACTACGCCTGCCTGTGGAGCAAGGACCACGTTGATGAATGGATCAAAGAAAATTCGCCCGGTCTCTCTTAAGACCGCACAGGAATTTGTGCGCCAACATCATCGGCATAACAAGCCTCCCGTTGGGCATAAATTTAGTGTCGGACTATTTGAAAATGAAAATCTGCTTGGCGTTGCTATCGCAGGCCGCCCTGTGGCACGGATGCTCGACGACGGGCTTACGCTAGAAGTAACTCGCACTTGCACGGACGGAACTCGCAATGCCAACTCCATGCTGTACGGCGCCGTCGTCCGCGCCGCCACGGCACTTGGATACACAAAGTGCGTGACGTATACGCAGCACGATGAATCCGGCGCTTCTTTGCGTGGGGCCGGATGGGAGATTGCGGCACAACTTCCGGCGAGAGCCGGATGGGACGCCCCTAGCCGTAATCGCAAAGATATCGGGTCAGCCGATACGGCTCGTACCAGATGGGAACGCAAATGCTCGCCCTAAGACCGTATCAAAACCAGGCGGCTGACTTCTTGTACGAACACGACCGCGCCATGATCTTGGCGCCGGTCGGTGCAGGCAAGACCGCCATCACGCTGACGGCGATGAACGATATGCTGCGCCACGGCCATGTCAAGCGCTTCCTAGTGCTGGCGCCCCTGCGCGTGGCTACCAGCGTCTGGCCAGCCGAGTTGCCTAAGTGGGCAGTAGGCGTCACGATGGCCGTGGCGGTTGGCACGCCAGCGCAGCGCCTAGCCGCGCTCAACAGCGCCGCGCAGGTCGTCGTGACCAACTACGACAACCTGCAATGGCTCGCCGCGCAGAAGCTCAACTTCGACGGCGTGGTGTTCGACGAACTGACGCGCTTGAAGAATCCCTCTGGCGCGCGCTTCAAAGCGCTTGCCAAGGTGCTGGACTGCAAGGTCCGTTGGGGACTGACTGGCAGCTTCACCAGCAACGGCTTAGAGGATGTCTTCGGCCAATGCAAGATCATCGACCAGCAGTTGCTGGGCCGGTCCAAGGGCGCGTTCCAGCAGCAGTACTTCTACCTCGTCAACCGCGAGTACGGCGATTGGCAACCGCGCCCTGGCTCGCTGGAGTTGGTTATGCGCCGCATCAAGCCAGCGACCTTCGTGCTAGAGCCTGGCGAGTACAAGGACAAGCTACCACCCATGCACACGGTCGAGGTGCGGATGGACTTGCCCGACCGCGCGCCCTACGAAGCGATGAAGAAAGACTTTGTGACGCGCTTCCCGGACGCTACCGCCGTGGCTGTCAACGCGGCTGTGGTGACGCAAAAACTACAACAGATGGCTGCGGGATTCGTTTACACTCCCGAGCCGGTTTGGTTTAGCACGCACAAGTTTGACCGGCTCGAAGAACTGCTGGCCGAGAACCAGCAGGCCAACACCATCGTTTTCTACAACTACGTAGAGGAGCTAAGTGAACTCAAGCGACGTTTCCCACACGCCCGAACAGTTGACAGCATTGATGATTGGAACGCCGGACGAGTACGCTTGCTATGTTTACACCCCAAGTCCGCTGGACATGGACTCAACCTCCAGCACGGAGGCCACCACATCGTCTGGCTCAGTCTGCCCTGGTCCCTCGAACTCTTCGAGCAAGCCAACGGACGCCTGCACCGTAGCGGCCAGCAGCGAGAAGTCTGGTGCTATGTGATGCTGGCTAACAAGACGGTGGACGAGAAAATCTGGGCGGCGCTGCACGACAAGCGCAGCGTCAGCGACATTGCAATGGAGAGTCTTAAATGACCGATATCAGGGAGCGAATTCGCTCGACCAAGGCCCAGCTTCGTATTGCCACCAAGCAGTACAACCAAGCAGGGCGACTACTGGCGCGGCTCACGAAGTCGCTTGAGCAACTGGAGAAGAAACATGAACTGGCGCGAACTAAATCAAAAACTTAACCTGATGACGGAGGATCAAGTCCTTCAAATGCTCAACGACGAGCGTATCGGCGCGCGGCGCGTGACGATCTTGCAGCGCCTTCACCAGCGCTACACGATGCTACGCGCGGCCCGAGAACGAGTGGAAATCCTAAAGGAAGCAGTCAAATGAAGCCAAGCCTCTTAGACCCCAAATTCAAGTACATACCGGCAGCAGCCACCAGCATTCAAGACACATGGAGAAAACACGGATGGAGACCCAAAAATGAAGTGTCCGGTTTGCGGAGCGTGGACGCAAGTGAAGCAATCACGCCCGAGCGACGAGTTCGTCCGGCGATCTCGCGTGTGCGGTAACGAGCATCGCTTCTCGACTGAGGAGCGCGTCGTGCCTGACTCTAGGCAGCGTCTGACAGAAAGAGAGCTTTCTCAGCCTCGCGGCGCTTCACCAGGCCAGGCAGTACCTTCCCGCCGCCCTTCGTCCAATCCATAAGTGCCTCAGCCGCGCCTTCCCACTCACCTCGGTTGGCGCGGATTCTGATCTGGCTGCGCTGAAGGTTTCCTAACCCAGCATTAAAGGCAAAAGAGACCAAA
>Ga0208644_1000170_pt1 | contig 44901 bp, 49 predicted proteins | sample VirMetDEL_Nov_18_FD_184517 | JGI IMG/M metagenome (GOLD analysis project Ga0208644, IMG submission 184517) | Aqueous microbial communities from the Delaware River and Bay under freshwater to marine salinity gradient to study organic matter... | ecosystem: Environmental > Aquatic > Marine >...
TTTAGAGTCAACGACAATGCCGTGCTCTGATTTGACAAAGTTATTTGCAATGAAGCAATTGGTGGCGTATGAGGCGTAGATGCCATAGCCGTACTGACTCACGCAGGTATTGCCGCTAACTGTGTGATTTGCTGATCTGTAGAACGTGAGCCTGGTTAGATCAATTCCTCCGTAATCGGCGGTGTCAGTACGATTATAATTAACAAGAGAATTGTTAGTTATAGTTACATCGTTAACCGTTGACATGACGCTGATGGCACTGCCCTTGGTATTGTTGACAGAGTTTCCGTCAATCAGTAGGCCCTCACATTGCATCCTGTTGTAGCCAGATTGTGGATCGTAACCGAACCAGAAACCAGCAGCCAATCCGCCAAAATTTCCAACGTCAGTATATGATCCACAGGCATTCAGGCTATTGCCCGTAACTGTTATGTTTGACCAACCATTTACGTCCCAACCATTGTCGCCCGTATAGGAGACAGTATTGCCACTGTAGACAGTACCAGTTTGTAAAAGTTGAATCTGTGCTCCAACGTCTGGCACCACAGCAAGAGTTTTGTGGACGTAGATTTGGAGGTAGGTCGTATTGTCCACTACCTTACTAATGTAACCAATGGGAAGCGTCGGGGCTGCGTTGAAAACAGTGAAAGATGCGCCCTCTACAAACAACCGTCTAGTAGCGGTAGTTGCAGCAATAGTGAGCGTTGACGTTGTGGGCGTCACGTCAGCCGTCACAACCGCTGTGTTAGGGGCATAACCCCCCTTCATTCCGAACAGCGTAATGACATTCAGGTTGTTATTGCTAATGATATTTTGAGTTCCGGCTGAATCATTAATGCCGGTCGAACCCACAGTTGCCAAGCTGTTTTCCGTAATTTTACAGCGGCGGCAGAACTGCATATAAAGACCAAAGCCGCCACCAACTACGTTGCTCACTACGCCACAGTTTCGCAGCCTGTTGCCTGTCATGCTGCCGTCGTCAACGCAGTCAAAGCTGACGCAGTAGGCCGCAGTACTGTCAACTCCGACATTTACAAAGTTGAGGCCAGAGACATGCACAGCAGTGAGCCGTGAGGCTGCGTTGCTAGTAGCAATGCCACACCAATTCTTGTAGGTTGTAGAAATACCATCAATGGTGCCAACTCCACCTCCAGTAATGGAAACATTACTAGCAGTAATACTAAAGAAGGCAGTGCCTGCTGTTGCTGTCACCGCAAAAGGCTTGATTGTGCCGAGTAGCCGCACAGTCATTGACTTAGCAATTACCACCTGAGATGCAAGAAGATAAGTTCCTCCTGCCGGAACGATAAGTTCCCCACCTGTGGCGACAGCGGCGACAGCGGCCACAAAGGCAGCGGTGTCATCCGCAATGCCATTACCAACAGCTCCAAAATCCTTAACCGACACCGACTCCTTGAGCTTGGAATCAACGGTGCGAGTGGTTGCTCCAGATCCAGTTTGTGTCCAATAGATTCCGCTTGCTTGATCAGTAGTTACTCCAGCAGCGTTATTGACGCAGTGAACCTCAACAACATCTCCCAACAGGAGGGCCGGAGTGAAAACGATGGTAGCTCCATCATTTGCGGTATAATCTACGTTACGTTGTTGAAGAGCACCGTTGACATAGACTGTTTCCCGGCTAGAAGAGTAGGCAAGAGTTCCGCCATACTCACCAGCACCAGAAAAGGTGGTTTGACCCGCAGTAGCAGTCTTGCGCCACCTAGTAACACCAGGAACCGACAGTTGCCCGTAGCGGTCATCCACGTACTTCTTGGTGGCGCTATCAGCATCCGAGGAGGGTGTACCAAGGCCAGTAACAAGATTCCCACTCATGGCCAGGTTGCCACTCATGGTGTCCCCTGACTTGTTTACCTTGGTAGCATCCGCAGCATCAATATAAGTCTTATTGACGTAAAGCGGATCATCTAACTTAACTGCTTTATTATTGATCTCTTGAACAACATAAAGCGTTTGATCAAAGTCTGCGTTAAGATCAGCAGCCTTGATGGATGACCCAGGAAAGAACGTAGCAGGAAGCTCGCTATCATCCGTGGTGCGATCAATCTTAACAGTAGCCCCATTAGGAGGAGCCGTTACGAATTCAATCGTGGTGGCATTGGCAAACGAGTATTGAGTTGTAATCGTCTGAAGAACATTGTTGAGATAAACATCAATGTCAGACGTTTCTAGGTATGGGAAAGTAATGGAGAATAGCTTGTTAGAGCCATTCCCCGTGTATGTGTTTTGGGTTGTTGCCATTGTTTATTGGGGGCTTATTTACCAAAATTAATTAGTTGATTATAAACTTCGGTAGCACCCGCTTCATCCGCAGAACTAAAGTCCTCAGCAGTCATCGGCTTACTGAGATCATATTGACCTGCTTTGATGTTGGTTTGAGCCTTACGAAGCTTAATGACCTTTTCACCAGTTTCAATCTTTTCGGCTTCCATCTTATCAAAGGCTCGATTCCGGCTGCTTTCCCAAGTTTCTTGGATGGCAGTATAAAACCGTGGCCATTGATTACGATCTGTGCCAATGTCTCCAATGCTACGAGCCTTCCAGTTAGCCATGTCTTGTTTGAACCAAGAAAGCTTACGGAGTTCGTCTAGCTGTTGACGGAGACCATTACGGGACATTTCGGTGCGGATGTAGCTCTTCTCTTCCCCACTGAGTCGGTAACCCATCGGACTTACCTCAAGGGTATCGCCCCAGTTAAACTCAGCTTCCATCAACATCTTGGCAACTGGATCCTTATTATCGGGACCAGTCTCAAACGGCACTAGCGCGTTCCAGGGGCCACCATTAGGGCTCTTGAGTGGTTGACCCGTAAGAACATTGATCTTTTCAGGGAAAAAGAGGCTATATCCAGGAATAGCGGCAGCAGCAGCCTTTTGAAACTCATTATCGTATTCCCTCATGTAAGGGTCCAGTGAGTTAGCAAAGGCACGGCGAGCACCAGCAAGAGGAATCATATTATTGCCAGTTTGAAGCAATCCCCTAAGAGCTGTATCTCCTTTCATTAACTGATTAGGATCAGCAATTGTTGCTAGAGCTTCAAGACCAGCAAAGTAACTCTTCTCCGTAAGGGAAGCAGCAATGGACAGACCAAGTTGACCGGCAAGATTCTCCACCCAATCCTCATTAAGACCACTCTTAGCCAACATCACGAGGTCTGCCGAAGCAGCAAGGATATTAGAGAGAGGCTCAATGGTATTGTAGGAAACCCAGCGATCACCAATTTTAATAGAACGAGGACGAATACCTAACGTTTGCCAGCGAGCACGTTCACGTGGATTGGCAGGCATATTACCAGTAATCAGTTCAGCCGCAGCAAGACTTCCGCCAACAGCCAAAGTAATTGCTCCAATCATCTCACGTCCTTCATACTCAGCAACACGCAGCATGTCACCTGACTGTTTAACAGCTAGGTATTCACCAGCGTATTTGCCAACAAGAGGAGTGTGTTGAACTTGATACCTAAGGATATTAGCAGGAGTCCTCAGAAATGGAACAACAATTTTTCCAACAGGACCAAGATATGGAAGCTTTTCAAGAGCCATGCTCAGGCTATTGATACCAACACCTGGATCCTCTTGAAATGTACCAATCTCCGCATACTTCTGGAGACCAGCATCCTTAACACGACCAGTCTGTGGATCAATAAATTTAGCGTATTCATCCATGTAAACTTTGACCTTACCAGCAACATCCGTAGGATCTTTGCTTTCAGTCATTGCTTTATACATGGACTGCTCAGCAATCCGTTGACGTACAAGAATGGTCTTCAGAGCATCATCAGTGCTCATCAGAATCTTACTTGGAAAGTCAAACCACTGGGCAACACGCATGTGTCCCTTGAGAAATCCAACAGCCATTTCCTCTCGCGGATTCTTGGCCATCTTTTCCATGGACTCGATCATGGCAGCCATTTCGGCTTGCTCAACAACCATCTTTGGAGTCCACGTTTGGGGAATACCTGTCTTCCACGTCCTAGCTGCCACTGTAAGGGCTTCCTGTGTGGAAGTAGTAATGGCATGGAACCCAGCCATAGCAGACCTTACAAGGGCAGGATCTCCCTTTCGCATTCCCATAAGAGCAATGCTTGTAGGTGCTTCGACAAGGCGATACGCAGCACTGAGGTTACGGATCATGGTCTTGGTTCCAGATAGGATGCTGTTATAAAACACACCCATCTGAGTCTTACCAAAGATCTCAATAGCAGTACGACCAAAGGAAACAGTTTTTGAGGGGTCGCCTCCCGCAAGAACCATTGCCCTAGTCAGTGCTCGCATTTGATCTTGAGCATCAGGATCTCCACGACGGAAGGCTTCCTTGATGTCACTTGCCCACTTACGGATTTGACGGATTGTTAGCGAATCTTCCCCTTCAAAGTTACGAAGGGATTCAGCAGCTTCACCAGGGGTATCAGCACCCAACTTGATCTTAAAGACATTCAGACCACCACCCATGTATTGGGCACCAGCCTTATAAATTTCAAGAAGACCAGTAAACCGATCCACGAGGCGATCAAAGTTATTAGCACCGCCAAGTTGAGCAAAGTCAATCTCTTCAGCACCATAAGCAATGTCATAGATTTGAGCAGAAAGATCAGAAGCAATTGCCTTGACAGCAATGTTGCCCTCCGGCGTGGGGAAAGTTCCCTTACGTTCCGTTAGGGTTCCACCTGCTTCGGACAGTTTCTTGATCAGATCACCTTCCGACACAATATCATCGTAAGTCCGAAGGGAATCCATGAAATCAGTGTAGATGCGAGTTGCATCTGCCACTACTTGATCCACCGTGCGGCCAGATTTACGAGCAATTTGCTTAAAGTCAATCTGTTTCTGATACTTCTTAATGACTTCCTCTGCCCCCTCACTCACATTCATGATGCGAAGCTGAGCATCAGTAAAGACCTTATTGCCGCCACCGTGAGAGATCTGCTTACCAGGAACAAAACCAGTCTCACTTTGGGGACGGGTATAGCCACCCTCAAGTTCGATCTGTTTGGCTACAACATCGTTGATGTCAGCAGTACGGATTGCTGCTTGTGATTCCCAATACTCATACTTAACATTAGGATCAGCACCTTCAAAGATGGTGTTCTCCAGATCAGCCTGAGCAAGACGTACCTGCTCCAGCTCTTCATTAAGTTTGATGGATACTTCATCCTCTGGATCCAAGCCAGCAAGACGATCTTGGATGTTCTGCTCACGGCTTTGGAGACTAAGCATCTCCTGTTCCTGAGCATCAGTCCACCGTACCCGTTCAGCCTCAGACGCCTTGAGGTCGCCTTGCATAAGCTCTTCGGACTTCTCCGCAGCAGCCTTGATGCCAACGCCTAGCGCCTCGTCATCGGACCCTCCAGCAGCCTTAACGGCCCTAGCAGCCTTGTTACCAAAGATAAGAGCAGTGATGCCATTACCAGCAGCATTAAGGGGACCACCTTCAAACACCGAACGAAGTCGGTTAACCCAAGGGTTGTCATCCTCCTTCGCCGCAAGGGCAAAGGCTACGTTGTCCTGATACTGTTCGGGGACAAGATCACGAATGGAACTACTGAGGTTACCCTCTCGGGGGTCAGTTAGAATAAAGTCAGCAACAGCGCCTGGAATCAAACCATCGGTAAGAAGCTTACGGGTTTGAGCAGCAAGCTTGGCTCCACCCTTGAGACCAGTGGGAACAGGAGCCGTACCAATTTTCCCTACAGGACCAAGGGCCTTACCAGCAACACGGGTGCCAATAATGAATCCAAGAATCTTGGAAGCAGCTTGACCTACCTGAGTTTTAGGGGTGACACCGAAGTCATAAGCAGCACGGAGATACTCATCCTTTTCCTTGTTGCGGTTGACGGTGAGATCCATTACCGCTTGAGTGCCTACATTCAGAACACCCTCAGCAACACTTGCAATACCCTTTTGAATGGTTCTACGGGTTTCTTGATAAACTTCCGCAGGGCCTTCAAGAATCGTACCTTTAAGAGGCTTAGGGATGTCACCAGTTTGAGTGGCTGCTCGGATGGCACCTTGAAACCCTTCAACAGGATTAATTGTTCTGGCATCAAGCTTGGCCTTACGTTCCTGTTCAGCCTTTTGTTGAGCCAAAAGTTTCTTTCGTTTGGCTTCCTCTTCTTTTTGTTTCTTCCGAAGAGCAGCCTCTTCCTCGCGTTTTCTAGTTTGAGTAAAGTCTTCAATTGGCCCACCAGTGGACCGTCCAGGTACAATTTCTGCCATCTTTGTGTTGGTTAATTACCTCCGCAGAGGTGGGTTATTGAAAGGTAAGGATGATGGAGAAGTCTACCCCGCAGAATAGACTTCTATGTTCCATCTATTTAGGTGCCGCTGATTTGTTTACGAGCAGCTACAAGAGCTTGCTGTACACGCTTAGCTGCAAGGCTGGCCCGATTGCCCGCCTTATCGTTGTCATAGTAACCATAGCCTTCTGGACCTGCCACCGCCGCCCATTCAAGAGCCATCTCTCTGTGAGCCTTCAGGAGATCGTTGTTTTTACCTAAGAGGTAATCCCGCAGGGCAGGACGCTTGTTAGAATTAAGAACATAAGCCCAGAACATCTTCAGTTGATTCTCTGGGGTCATCTTATCGTTAGGTCCGAGTCCGGCGGCCTTAACGGCCATGTCCAGCTGACCATCAGATACCCACTGAGCAAAGCCTACAGCAAATACGCCTTCACGTCCATTGGTTTCATTGTAACGACGTTGAAGTTGTTGAACGTCACCAATACGCATGGACGTAAGGTTCATACCCTGTGGAGAGTCTCCAGCGGTTCCTCGGTTGACTGAGTTAAACCCACCCTCGCCACTGCTAATTAGAGCTGCCAGACCGCCGTAGTCCCCAGCACCAAAAGTTTTCCCACTTGATGTAGTCATGGAAGTTTGTTGTTGTCTACGTTTTGCTTCAGCCAACCTAGCCGTAGCACGGATACGTTGGGAAGCTGTTGATCGTGGATTAGCAAGGATTTGAGCAGCAGAAGGATCCAGCTTAGAATTAGTTTGGAACTGTTTGGCTGCCTTATCGGAGGAGCTAGGAGTGTAGGTGATGCCGTTCTTTTGGGCCTGTTGGGTAAGAACCTGTTGAACAGACAATCCAGAAGCCTTAGCAATTGTTACCAGATCCGAACTAGGTTGTCCACCATTGTTGAGAGCATCAATGTTTGCTTGAACCTTTTCAGCATCAAGAAGAACATCACGCTTTGCGGAGACTACTGGGGGAAGACGGTTGATGATCTGCCGGGAATAGTCCCTGCCGTTGGGGCCGGTAGAGTAAGGAACAACACTAGGAAGGTTACGACCAGGAGTAGGAAGAGTTACTTTACCATTTTGGATAATTGGCTTAAATCTTTCAGTCTTAAGAGCATCAAGAGCTTGCTTTTCCAAAAAGGACTGAAGTTGAGCAGTACCTGTCGTTTTACCAGCAGCTTTAAGCTCCAGCATTTTAGACAGGCCAACTTCCATCAACTCATCCGTTAGTGCCCCAACAAGAGGCAGGGTCTGATCCTTGAATGAATCAAAGTTAGCATTATTAAACCTAAAAATGCCACGCAGTTCGTTGCGAACAAATGCCTCCATCCGAGGACGAAGAGTCTTAACCATCTCCGAAGAATCATCCTCAGGAAGTTGTTCTCCTAGCTTATTGGCAGTATCAGCACTGATGTACCCATTAGCAGCCAACAGTTGAAGCTCAGCACGGCTCTTGATGGAGCCACCGGCAACAGCCTTGGTAACGCTTTCTTCAGTAAGACTATTGAAGTTACGGCCAACCTGACGCATCCTAGAGAGGGCTTCCGTAGCTTCTGGGTAGGTAGCAGCCAGCTTGCTTAGTTCTTGTTCCGCAGCATCGAAGGCTCGCTGTGATTCAGCAAGGTTGCCAGTCTCAGAAGCAGATCTCCAAGTGTTGTAGATGGAGTTAATCTCATCCTTGATTTCAGCTTCTTCTTCAGAAGCCAATTCCCTAGCAGACCCCTTAATGGATGCGCGAGTCTTTTCGATTTCTTCCGCATACCGATTGTAGACCGTACCAAGTTCTGGCTTTTGAGGATTCAGCAAAAGTCCAGAATAAGAATCAAGTATTGCTAAAGCCTTTTCAGGATTACCAACACCTAATGCCTCTAATTTACCGAGAGCAGATTTATTAACAAATTGATTAGCTATTGTCCATCGACCACCAAAAGCCTTGTTAGCCGCACTTAATATGGTAGTTAGAACTTGTTGAGCAGACTCTGGATTGCCAAGTCCCTCAATATTTTGCCCAATACTAATGTCAATTTCTTCCTGCTCTGCTTCTTGGCGAGCACGGGTAATTTCATTCATCCGTTCCCCAATCACCTTAGCCCGTACCCGTAGCATGGTAGGAGTAAGATGCTCAACAAGAATGGCTGGATTTAATCCAACGATTCCTGAAGCTTGCATGAACTTCTGAAGACCAACACCATAAGCAGCCATCAGTTCTGGCTGATTTTCGGCTTCTGCTGCGGTAAACTGTTTGATGCTGCCATCAGGTTGACGGATCGTAAGAACTTCCTTACTGTCCCTCAAAAACGATTCAAGCATACTCTCTGCTTGACTAGCAGCCATCTGTGCCTTACCTACGGCTTGGCCATATGCCCGCCATCCACTGATTGCCCGATTCTGTTGGCGATAGGTTTCACCAGCACCAGGATCTACTTCTGCTAATTTATTAGAAGCAGCAATCTCACTGTCAGCAGCCTGTTCAAGAAGCTTAACGTTTTGCTGATAAGCATTCATCTGATCTGGCTTCATCGTCAATTCTCCATTGAGAATATCAGCGATACCCAGATTCATTTCTTGTTGATTCTTTTCCTTTGCTTTGTCAGTAATGAACTTAGTAAGGCTTTCGCTAAAGTTAGCAAATGCTCTAAGGTCCTGCTCTGACTGTTGAAGCATCATCCGAGTTGGATCGTATGCTTGAACGGGTTGAAAGGAGACACCTGTTTGAGATCCAGTTAGAGCAACCTGCTGGCCAGGGGATTCATAAATACTAGCCACTGATTAACTCCAATTAACAACTGTTCCAGCCCGACCACCTGGAAGTTGAGCGCCGGGAATAGGTTGAGGACGTGGTGTGCTTCCGGCTGATGGAGCCTTCAAATCTGTATACGTTTGGTATCCGCTAAGTCCAGCACCAATCAAACCTAGCGCCAACCCAGCACCACTAGGCTTAGCAATCCTTTGAGACGCAGCAGAGACGTTAGCTGTCTTCTGTTGATTGTAAATACTTTCCATGCCAAAGAAATAATCCTGTTGGGCATAGGCAAGGTTCATGCCAAGTGTCCCCAGATCCTTTCCTTCAACACGCTCAGCATCGGCTAGAAGGCCCCCTATGGACTGTCCAGTGCGTCCGGCAGCAAGAGTAGCCCCTTGAGTTTGAAGACGCCTCACGAGGCCCTGCTCAGCCTGCTGTGATGCTTTCTCCATCTCACCCTTCATCTTAAGTTGTTGTTGTTGGTAAGCGCGATTAGCAGCTTCCTGATTGAGATTACGTTGCTCAATATAAGCACGTTGAGAAGCAGCAGCGGCTTGGCTTTGAGCTTGATAACCAGCAATGGATTGAACGGCGCTCATCAAGCCCGTTGCAATACCTACTACGGCGGCGGGAAAACACATGGTTGTAATTTAGCAAATTCAACATAAGTAAGATTGGTTTGAGTGGTTACATACATAAGTTTTTTAAATCCAAGCATATGGAGCAACTTCATGTGCATCCTATTTCTTGGATCAGCAATGTTATGTAACATCTCATAGGAGGTCTGTTGTTCGACCCATTTCTTAGCCTCCTTAAAAAATAGTTTGGGATACGGACGGACATATGGCGTAGTAAGCATCCATATGGCTCCGCAATGGGCATCGGTTCTGGATACCCCCGCTATCCCGCAGATCTCTCCAAGAGGATTCCTGAAGGTCACAGGGTTGTCTGAAAGGTCCATAGAAAGGCAGAGGGCGGCCTCCATCATGGTATGGCCAAGACCCTCTAGTTCCCTTCGATCATCTTCTTGTAGGTGCTGAGCCACCCAGATTGCGTCTGAGCGGCTCGCTGGGTGGATAAGCGAAGTCATAAATCAAAGTGATTGGATTCCTTTGTTATCGTATGTCCCTTCCCAATCAATCGAAGTAAAGGCTGTTGGGAATGGATTATCAGCAATCAATTCAAATTCAAATTGATTACCCTTTGCCATTACTGGAATGGTACTTTGGGCATTACGGATAATAGGAATATTGTTGGCTCGATAATAGTCAGCATTGATCTGTGGCAGTTCAAGAGAAAACTCTTCCCTTCCCTCAGACCGAATCACTGCTCGATAAGGACCAGAGTTGTAACTATTAACCTTGAGACGGTGAACCCTGGGAATATTAAGGGTATCCTTAAGTCCCCGCTGCTCATCCCTGACAAAGTAGAAGGCTGGCAGTTGAGCCATTGCTTGATACTTATATCCAATGGCAAACTTAGAAGATGTTTGATCACCTTCAACAGTTAGGAAATACTTCTCTCCAACAGGCTTAGTTGCATCATATTGCATCGTCTGCTCTTCAAAGTAACCAGCAACATCAGGATTCAGGAAGATCAATACTGGTTGCTCATTCATATCTTCAAACCCATCCTTAAAGCAGATGTGCGTAAGATCAGCAACCGCATCATATGTCAAAGTAGGGTTGTAATCAAAGAGATCCAACCTTACATCAATGTACTGACCTTCAAAGAGAAGCGACTCGCTAGGAGTATCTGTCAACAAGGACACCTTACTGAGAACGTAGTTACTACCATGCTTGGTAACAACATACATAATGTCCTGATCAAAGTCAACAAACTCAATCGTACCAGGAAGTGTCCACCGGAACCAACCAGAGATCCTGTTGTCCCCATTCTGGAAGAACCGATAAAGGTACATGTTGCTAGGTTCTTGCCTGCTGAGGAGGGCAACAGTTCCCGCAGAAGGAGATGCCTTCATGCCATAGATGGCAGCAGGAATGTAGGTAGGAATGATTCTCGTCAGCTCAATAGCATCAGACTTAGCACCAGGGCTATCCTTGATGTCCATCTCAAAGATAGATGAAGCCTTGTCCCCTTCCTCAAGGAAGAGATAACTAGCCCCAAGGTCAACAGGAGAAATAGTATCAGATTGACTAAAGGATGACAGGAGGTTAATCTCAGCAGTCTTCGGAGAGAAAGCTTCGGTTGTGGTTTCTAGGATATACTGAGCATTATCACCAAACAACAGCAACCCACGAGAAGTTGGGATGGCGTGTTTCAGTTGGACTGGTTTAAGGCTACTGGCACTAATATCAATAGGATCACTATCAACAATTGTAATGACAGTGCTATTAAAGAAGTTGAAGTAATCTCCTGCCTGTGAGCAGACGATGTTCTGCCTACTGGAGAAGACAATCCTGTTCCTGTAAAAGGCAATAGCATCAATCACATTGCCTACAAAGGAAGGCATTGGATTGGTTGTTGCATCTCCTACTTCACGGAACTTCCAATAGTTAAGCCTGTTAGCATCACCTTCAAGTGGCGCAGTATTGACTGACACAACAGTGAAGGTATCTCCAGCAGTATTTTGTACTAGGTTGGAGGCAGTATACCCTTGTCCAGCCTGTTGAATGCTGATGGCACTGATCACACCAGTAGTGGATTGAATACTAGTAATGCCAGCTCTTAATTGATTGCTGATGCTTTGAAAGGCACCGTTGACGGAATACGTGGTATTGCCTACAACTAAAGATGGAGAAGTTGTAATGCCAATTTGTGCTCCATTTAAGTACCAATAATATTGAGCATTAACAACAAAAGAAGTTCTTACTAGCCTTACATAGCTACTGGAGTTGGCAGCGTAACTATTTACTACTGTGTTGGTTTGAACCTTATCAACACGGAGTCTCAGGTTCTTACCAGTACCACCAGTAACTTCAAATTGCTCTCCGACAACGTGACCGCCACTTGTTGCTCCAGCAATAGTAACTGACGTAGGAACACCAGTAACAGAAGTTACACCAGCACTAGCAGCAGCAGATGCTTGATCAAGCTGCCGATAGGTAAAAGTACCATTTGCTTCCCTGATAATAACATGAGGCATTGTCTCCTCATTTAAATCAGTAATAATCCCTGGAGCAATGGTTTCCTCCCAAGATCCAGCACCAGTTGTCGTATTATCACTGGTCTTAAAGATCACCCAATAATCATCAGCACCAGATTCAACAGAACCTGCTACCTTAATCTTGAGGTTATTGACAAATTGACGCGGAAGCTGTGCTACCGAAATAACAGAATCTTTAAACGCATCAATAGCCGTGCCGGTATTACCGCCCTTGGCTTCAATAGCAAAGTCAGCATTGTTGGTTCGCCTTACATAAATCGTATTGCCAATGCCTTGAGCAATCCAACTAGGGTTAGCATTAATGGAAGCGACAAGGTTACCTACAATGTCCCCTACGTTTAGCTGAGTGGTGGAGGTTGTAGGCGTAGCATAAGAAAATGATGTAGCATCAAGAGTGATGGTGTAGGTCGAACTATACGCCACCGTATTGATCGTGACAAACGCATACGGAACTTGAGTCCCACTTGCATTTGTTCCTGCTGCTACGGTCTTGGTACGATTAAGAACAAAGATGTAATCATTAATTTGAAGGGTCTGGAGATCTGCTGAATTAGTATGAACAGCATAAGCCGTGGCTTCAGCCGCTACAGCATTAACAGTCTGTTGAACACCATTATTGGCGCTCCAAATCTTCAGTGCCCCAGCCTTGCTAAATTGAATAATGTACTTCTCTTGATCATCCCTAAAGATCGTAAACCACGTGCCATCAGCAACAGCATTAGCAAGCTTGCTAACTCCCTTAAGGCCTGGCCTTTTTGTCAGACCAGTAGCTACGTCTGGATAGTAGTTATCACAGACCCGCAACTGATTGCCAACCTTAATGCTATCAGGTTGTTGAGAAACGCCACCAATAATATTGGTAATTTTTTGAGAGATGGCTGCCATTATCGTGCAATCGTGCGGAACGGAGTATAAGAAATATAGAAGTTTTGTCCAGTCTCCACACCAAAGATATTAACTTCAGACGTACCAGTATCATAAGCAATACAGTTTGCCCTCAGCATACCCTCATCTTGCTGATTAAACTCGAACATTTCTTTTGATCCAACTACGCTTCCCGCAAACACACGAGTAGCGCGTTGAGTAATGTAATCCTTAAAGACCTGAGGAAGATCTTCAAAATTAAAGAACCATACCACGTCACAAAGAATTGGATCAGGTCCAGGAAATTCAAAGGTATGGAATACTTTATCGTAGAGTTTGCCGTCTCTTAATACGGTCTGGTATTGTTGGGAATTGGAAGTCTTGTTGTCAGAAAGTTGCAGCACATTGTCAGGTACTACAATTTCACCATTTGCATCAGGAGTAAATGGATAGTTCACTTCGGTATTGAAGTGCCACCCTTCGCCTTGAACTTCACGGTTTACTGAATCAAGAATGCTCAATGCCGTGGCAATCTCTGGGTTAGCGATGTCGAGCGACACCACAGGTGCCTGCCCGATGCCGGTCAACATTTGGTTGATAGCTTGGAGTTGGGTCGTCATTTTTCGGACAGGAAAGAGAAAAAAAGGGGCCCACCGGATATTACCAGCAGACCCCAAAAGAAAAGAGGATTACCCTCAAACGTTACGGAACGCACCGGCCACGCCGACACGCACAGCACCGCAACCATAGGCCAGACGGCCCACGATCACGTCGCCTTGATAGATCACCTTGGTGTCAGCACCAGTGGTCTGAACCGAAGGGCCGATAGCTTCCACAACGCCAGCAGCGTCACGGTGGAAGATCAGACCACAGCTATTGGTGAAGTCAGCAGCCACACCGTAGCTGTTGTTTTCGCCGGTCACGGCAGCAGCATCAATAGCAGCACCAGAAGCCGAACCATACTTCCCAAGGAAGGGGATGTTGTTGGACTTCTTGATGGAGATACCAGCGATCTCATAGAGACCATCACCAGAGTTCATGCTACCACCGGAAGCACCATACTCACGGTTCAGGATGTTGGTATCAACCTGAGAGATCAGGGCGTAGTACTGACGGGGGCTCAGAACAGCCACACGGCCATCCTTAGGAGCAGCCACTTCGTCAAGACGGGCAGCAGCTTCGAAGAAGCCATCCACCAGGGCCTGAGCATCATACTCTTTGTTGGCACCGAGGTTGATCTGGAAGCCACCAGGCTCGCCAGTCACAGCAGCAGAAGCCGAAGAAGCCTTGTCCAGAACGCGGAAGATACGGCGATCATAGAACTCAGCCAGGCTCTGACCGATCTGACGGGCAATAGGGCCACGAATGTCATACTGGCTCATGATTTCGTCGAGGTTATCAACGAAGGCAGATGCCACCAGCAGGTCATCCAGCGCGATGGTGGTTTCGGCTGCCGGGGGGTTGCCCGAGCCGAGGATAGGCACACCAGGAGTGCGGTAACCAGCCGAGATACGGCCAGTGTGAATGAATTGAGCTTGCTTACCACCACGCAGGGTCCGGTTCATCACCAGATCCTTAGCAATAGTGGAGTTACGGAAGGCCTCATAAACCTCACCCGTGAAGAGCTTCAGGAACAGGTTAGTCCGCTGAGCATAAGTGGGGGATTGGCCCCCCGCCTTATTAGATTCGCCAAGATAAGATACAGTTGCAGTCATTTGTTTGTTGGGAATGAATAATTGTTATCAGTTCCCTAGATCTAGGATTAACGCGTATTAAACTATGCAATTGCTATATGTCAAGGGTGTCCATCGCAATGGGCCTTGATACAGCCTAGGCTGGATTTTTAACGTGGCCAGTTCCACAAAGAAAAGGGGGTCCTACTCCGAGGTGCCCCCAATCCAAAAGATCAATTAAGGCGAGTCACTTTGACTCTACCAACTCCAGAGCCGGTTAGACCGATCTTGTCAGCCGCACCTTTACTTAGATCAAGAGTCCTACCATGAGCGTAGGGACCCCGATCATTGACCCGAACAACGGCACACCTATTAAAGCACACCTTGAGGCGTGTTCCAAAGGGTAGTGTCTTGTGCGCTGCCGTAAGGCCGTTTTGATTGTATCGTTCGCCATTGGCAGTTAGGTTTCCGTGGAAGCCAGGACCATACCAAGAGCTGATAACAGACAGAGTAGTTAGAAGAGGTAGCATGAGTAAATTGCAAAGAACTTTTATATTGCTTACAACGCCTTCTTTATCTTAAGCTAGTTTACCTTTCTTCTTGGATCCCTTTTTAGCAAGGGGAAGTTGAGGTCCACTGCGCTTGAGGAACATTTCCTTTTCATAAGGATTATCTGTTCCTTTGCCCTTGTTATAAAGCTTTTGTTGCTTTTGGGCATCTTTATGTTTACGTGGATCAATCGGCATGGATTGAGCCAACTTAGGCTTACGTGTTGCCATTCGTGGGAACCTTTAGAGCAAGTCGCCAGAAGCGGCTAGTTTTTGTTCGACATCATACCGATAAGCAGGATCAGTGCGATACCGTCGATCACTGATAGCAGATGCTAGTTCAGCATTCGAACGGAATCCTTTGACCGTTGCTTTCGGAGCTTTGCCTGAAACCTGTTGGCCTTCAAACCCTACGGAATCCTTATAACGTTGGTTGAGGGCTTGAACAGCAAAGAAGATCGCATCCTTATTGCCGCTATTAATAACATTATCATAAGCAGCAACTTCCTCAGGTTTGAGGTTGTCGGCTGCCCACGCTAGGGTGTCGTTATAAGCTTCCTGTCCCCCGACAGAAGCAACAATGTCCTTTGCAGCTTCATCAGAGAGGGGCTGCGATTGAACAGTAGGGTTACCTTTTTGCCATTCCATGTATGCCTCGATGAGATCTTCCGAAGGCATCTCCTTAAGCTTCTCAATTGTTTCCGGTTTAAGTTGATTATCATTGGAGTAATACTCCTCTGATGCCTCCTTGAGGAAGCTGACACGTTTGGCTACTGGGGATTCTTCGTCTTGGGAAGTTTCCTCAGTTTCCCCGTCATCACTCTCGGTTTCATCTGTCGAAGAGGACTCATCGGTTTCTTTCTGACCTAGTTTCTTTTGAAGTTCTAGGTAAGCCTTCTCAAGGTCTTCTGCTGATTTAAATTTACCAGCATACTGACTATGTTCTTCAGCTTCAAGTTGACTGCGGCGATACTTTTCTTCGACCTCAGCCTCTTGCTTTTCAATTAATTGACTACCCTGTTCAATGAGACGCAACTCTTCGGTTTCCCGAGAAGACGTAACATCAGGATCCGTAGCATCAAAAACAATTTCAGACATGGTTTAGTGGATAACAATAGAAACGCGACCAACACCAGGAGAGGTGACTTTCACATCACCATACTTGAATTGTTCCTTGGGGGTGATCTTTACCGGAGCCTCCTCCTTATTGTTGGGGGGCTGGCTGTTGTCCGGTTGCTTGCGCGGCTGAGTTGACGACATTTTGAAGTGCTTCGATAGAATCAGGGTTTTTGGTTGGATCCATCATAGGAGCCTTAGCAAGTTGCCCTGCTTGTCCAACAAGACTGGTGGACATGTTAAGTTGCATGGCCTTTTGCTGTTCCTGTTGACGCATGTCTGCGGTCTTAACAAGCTTGAGCGTATCAATACCTTGAGCAGCAGCAAGACGCTTAACGGCTTCCTCTGGATCAATGTATTGGGCCATTGCTTCGGGACCTAAGGCTTGTGAGATTGTTTGTAGGAACATCATGAGAGACTCACGATCTTGCCCACGGCCAATGCCCTCAAGGCCAGCAATGATGGTTGGGAACACAATACCCTTAGGCAGTTGTGGAAGTTCCTTAGAGCGTTGAAGGGTAAACAGTTTCCGTTGGAGGTACGGGCGAACCAGTTCCACGGTAAGGTTACCATAGATGCCTCCAAGTTGTTCATTGAGTTCCTGCTGGGTAGCACGGATCTCTTCGGCAGTGGTACGCTCAGATTGCCTCACGGAGAGGATCAGGAACGCCTCAGACAGCCGTTGAGTCAGGGACTGGATCATCTGATAGGCAGAGGAGAAGTCGGCTTGCTTGCTCACTTGAACAGCAGTCACGTCCTCAGCACGGCCCTGGATGATTGCTCCATTGCCCGCCTTGGCAAGCGTAGAAGGCTTCACAGTAGCGGCAGGGCTAACAAGGAACACCACCTTAGCAGCGGCAGCAGAACCCTCCACCATGGCTTGCATGAGCCCCTCAAGGGACCTTAGATCACCAAGGTATTCCTCGATTCGGCCCCGTCCATAGTCTTCCCCATCAACCACATTGAATCGGAGAGGAAGCCACGGAGTTGTATTCTTTGGAGCCTTACCAAAGGAATCAGGAAGAACCTTACCTTCGGCTTCTTGACGCCAACGCCATTGTCCATCCTTGAGCTTGGCCCAAGTATAAACAGCGACCTCATTTTCGCCAACGGTCACATCAACACTAGGAGCACTAGTATTATCAGCAACATCATTGACATTCCTGATTGCTTCTGTTTGAAACTCAGCAGGAAGGAATTGACGGTCAATTGATTCAACAGTAACGACCTCGGTGGGATTACCCTCTCCATCACGGACAACCACAAAACGGTCAAGAGGATAAAGTTTTACACCACTTGAGCCCATGTATACCAGAGCATTTCCGGTTACAATCAAGTGCTTCATTGCCTGGTGGAGGATAACACGATCCTGTGATTCGGCAATGTTTTGCATGACCACCCGTTCCATTTTGGAAAGGGAAAGATCAATCTCTGATTTAACAGAGGCACTTAAAGTGGGGTCCAAGCTAAGCTTACCATCATTAATCTGAAGCTTGAAGAAAGTTGCATTCACAGGGAACAAACTTAGCATCAGCTTAGATGCCATGACGTTAACGCCTTTAGCGCCCATGGATTGCCAGGGAGTTGGCAGCTTCTGTCCATTAACAACCCCAGTAGGGGTCAAAAGATAAGGAACAGAGAGGGCTGCACAATCCCTAGCAGTATCGAGAAAGATCGTTCTGTCGCTTGCCAGCTTTGCGTAACGACTTGCGGCAGATTGATTTTCCATTTGTTATTTACCAATACTAAGATTAGTCAGAGAAGTGGAGGATGCTCCACCACCAGCACCGCCAAGAGGAATGCTCAGGCTAGAGGGGCCTTGGCTTGCTTGACGCAGCGAAGCCCGCTTAGACATGGTGGGCTTAACCGTGGTGGGTTGAGTTCCCGTAATCACAGGAGCCGGGGGCGGGGGCGGCGGTTCCGGCGGGGGTGGCATTTTAGGAGAAAGACACATGATGTTAAAGCTTACGTTTTGATTTAAGGAATCGAATCACTTCAATCACTCCAGCCATACGTCCAGCCTCCCACGGTGTCATCTCGTGGTCTGGATAGTTGTCTGGATACATATGATCAAGCTCTTCAATAAGAGTGTTCAGATCAATCCTCCCACCAATAACACTGGTGAGGGGAATGGTTTCGGTGTCGAAGTAGGCGTCAGCCATATTGTGGAAGGTCGTTGTTAGAGGCTTCAAAGAAAGCAGGCATACGAGCCCGCTGGGTTTCCTTTAGTCCTGGTGCTTTTCCTCTTTCGTAGAGGGAATCAGATTGAGCCAACCAAAAATCTTTATCAAGATACTTATTTTGAGATTTACCCAGCCCATCTACTACCCATCCCACAGTCGCTCTACGAAGTCGATTGAGGCTTGATGTGGACTTAAGGCCCAACTCGGAGCAGACCATCGAGTGGATTGCGACATGCGTTTGTTCATCTCGGCTGATGTCGGCTGCTGTGGTTCGGATTCCGATGTCACCGTTGAATCGGAAGAAGGGGAGGATGACGAAGAAGACACTGCGTTCAAGGATAGCGGCTTTTAGAAGTGGATGTTCAGGGGCATCCAGCCACGCCTTAAGAATGTGCTTGGCTTCGGATTCAAACTTTTCATTTGAACCATGAGCAGCCACTACATAGTTAAGGGCTTGATCATGCCTCTCTTCATCCAACTGGTTAGACAGAAGAGCTTCTCTAACACCAGGGGTATTAGGTAGTTCCTTTTCGAGTCCCTGTTGTAGGAACTCTCGCACCGGCAATTCAAGATGACGGAGACCAAGGGCACGGTAAAGTGCATCCTCAGCCCCGTCAACGAGTTTCCCCTTTTGAACAGCAACCGGAGTCCATTTTCTTTTTCTTGAAATTACTTGATCATAGGGGGAAAGAGTTGCGTTCATTATTCTCCGCAAGGAATACAAATGTTGTCGTTGGTTGGTTCGGAAACAGGACAACCACAATCCTCCTCTTCAAATGAGAAGAGATCTTTGAAGTCATCATCTAGGGCAGCAAGAGCATCATCCTTTGCTTGCGTATCTGGCATGACCTGAAGAGCATAGTAAAGGGAAGTCTGGGATGATGCCATCCATTCCCTAAGGAACTCTCGGTCATAAGTCACAACATCGGACCAGCTATTGAAGGAGTATCCATGAAATAGCATTGTTGAGCGGAACAACGTCACTACCCCATCAACTACCTTTCGGTAATCATGCCACCCTACTTCCGACGCGATTTCGCAATCAGGCGGGTACGCATATGATTGTACTCCAAACGTCCCAGAATCGCGGTCAACGTGGCGGCTGATAGGAGGAGCCAACTCAGGAGTGGTAGTGTAGCCCCGAAGATCAATGTTGTTGTAACTACAAGAAGCGGTAGGAGCAATAGCAAAGGCCCGGTGCATACCTGCTTGACGAGCGATCTGCGCCGCAATTTCAATTGACTTGGCCAGCTCTGAAACGAGAATGTATGCTGGTGTGTGTGTCGGTTGGTGTGAATGGTAAGCATCTAAGGCTTCTCCAAATTGTTTGTAGGTGACGTTGTTCTGACAAAGAAAGTTAGCCAGCCCAAGCACACCCAAACCAACCTGCTTATCCACCTCAGGATCCAGGTACTCTCCTGTTTCTCCCACACCAGTCTTGGCATGAAGATTAACAAGAGAAGTCATCCCTTCTACGAAAGCTGGGGTGAGGTCTTCAAGGCGGCAAGCACCCAGATTGATGTGCTGAAGTAGACAAGTACCACGGCTAGGAAGATAAACTTCAAGGCAGACATTTCCATAAATTCGATTACCTTCCGCGTCGTAGCGGATCTTATTCAGCCAAATGTCACCCTTCTTAATACCTTCAAGGGTGGCGTCAATCAGCTCAGGGGAAGCAGTGGTGAGGAACCCAGGATCTACATTGAGGCAACGCTTGACCCAAGATAGTTCAGTGCGGGAAGCCTTGATAAACTCAATAGCATCAGGGTGGGTGTAATCAAGGTGACACACCACGGCACCATTCTTGTAGACACCACCGCGCCTCAGGATTTCGTTGAGGGTTGAGTAGATGCGGGCGAATGACACAGGGCCAGACGCCACGAGTCCTCTTCCATTTTCGCTGCCTCGTTCACGGAGTTTAGATAGGTGAACAGCAACTCCTGCTCCGTTGCGGAGAGCGTGTGAGACAAAGCGCCATGAGGCTTCGATTCCATTGGGTCCCTCCATTTCATCTTCAACAACAAAGACTGTGCAAGACACGGGCAAACGGGATTCCGGATCATCGATCCAATTCTGGACGCGACCAGTCCGGGCGATAGTGTTGGGGGTGTCCCCGAGGTCAGCAAAGGCGGTCATACGAGGTCGTCAAGGAAAGGTGGTTGGTAGTTGGGCCCCTTGAGTATCTTACCATCTTCGCGGCGGAGGGGCTTCCCGTCCACGAACTTGCTCATGTTGGATTCGAACACTCGCGTTAGGGCGATGTCAAGGTTCCAGTTGCGAGCAACGGCATATTGGTAACAGACAAAGACGAGATCTGCTAGTTCCTTTAAGGTATGAACCTTATCGGATTCTTCTTCTTCATTGATGTGAGCCTCAAGAAGTTCATTAAACTCTTCCCGAATGAGGGTGAGTTGCATCTCTTGAACTGCTTCATCATCTGGATCAATTGATTGTTCAGCAGCAAGTCGAAAGACAAACGCTTGTTCAATCAGGTGCTCAGGGGTTTTCATCAGTCAGGGATTCGATTTTTTTATTGAGGTATACTTGAGCCTTGAGGAGGTCGTCAAGCGTAGACTCCTTATCCTTTCGGCCAGCACGGCAGAGATACTTAACGACATTACCAGCCAGAAAATCGAGCTGCTGATCCACAATAAAATCCCAAACTTGGATTCGTCCATGTTGGTAATGCTTAGGGTTGATCTTTGAAAAAGTCGCTGTATTTTCGTTGGATGTTACGGAGTTCTCGCTCTCGTAAAAATCGTCCCACTGGTCCCGGTCGTAACGATTGTTGGTCATACCAGATTCGGATTCTAAATACTCCTTGATAGAGGCGTAGGTTGAGGTTGATGAATTGTTCACTTATCTTTAGCTTAAGATAGTATGGTAGGTTGGGTTCAAGTATGTAAACAATAGCCAACAATAAGCCAAGATCTAAGCCAATGTAGGCGGTGTCCATAGAATAGGTTCCTTCGTTGTTGAGTTATACTCTCCAGGGCGAAGGATACGCGCCAAGCGAGCATTGCGGATGGCATCATCCTCAGTCTGTCCAGCCTTGATATAAGACTCAAGGATAGCTTCCCAAGGATTCTCTGCCTTTTCCAGAATCTTCTTGGCACCAACACCACCAATGCCGGGCACACCTTTGTATCCATCAACAGGATCACCCGTCAAACACTGCGTCCAGAACCAGTAGTCTGCCTCTTCTGGGGTCACAGTGATCTCCTCTTCCCCGTTATACAACCGGCAAGCGATCTGTTTCATGTCCTTGTCGGGACTAACAAGAATAAACTCTCTAGGGTCAAGGTGACACTCAAGGCCAAGGGCATCGTCTGCTTCGATGTTCGGATACCGTACTACCTTGTAATGAGCACCACACCAATCTAGGAGTCGCTTGTACCCCACAGGTTTCCTTTTAGTGCGTTTTCCCTTGTAGTCGGGACATACAACCTTACGGAAGTTTTTGGTGTCAGAGAAGTAGAGGGTGACATTGTTGGTGTCAAATCTTTTTCTGAGGTTGTTGAGTTCTCCTTCAAAGATGTCAAGGACAACTCGGAAGTTACTAGCAATGGTGATGAGGTCATCCCCCCAATCAAGTTCAGTCTCAGCCGATTGACAAGCGCGGTAAGCATAGAAGTCAGCGTCAACACGCAATTGGAGATCAGTGGCAGTCTGCCCACGAGAGGCCATTTTTTGCTTCAGAGGCAAGCGGGACTTTGAGGTTGTAGTACTCTCCGGCTTGGACGATTGCCCATTCGAGTTGGAACTTGGCATCACTAATGAGTTGTGGTTTAACAGCGAGTTGAATTTCATCGTGGATCCATCCAAGCCATTGATAGTCAATGTCCCATCTGTACCCTAGTTGTTGAAATTGTTCATAAGCAATGACGTTCCATCTCTTACAAACAATGGCCCCAGCACTTTGGAGCAGGTAGTTGAGGGCAGCGTGTTTCTTGCCCTGAAGGCGGATAGGACGCCCGTCAAGGCCCTTGAGCACATCACTCTCAGCTTTCTTGCTGACAGCCGTCAGGAGCCCCTCTAGGCCTGGGATGGCCTCAAGAAACTTCTTGCGGATGTCCTTTCCCAAGGCGACTGCTTTCTTGTCATCTAGGGATTTATCCAATGAGTAACCGATCTTTTTATCAGATGCTCCATAGATAAAGGCATACGTCAAGGTCTTAACGTCCTTGCGCGAGCAGCCAACTCGATCAGCATTCTGTTGATGAATGTCCCCATTGACAACAACGTCAGCAAAAGACCCTCCATCAAAATAAGAAAGATAATGACCGAGCATACGAAGCTCCAAACCAGAAGCATCCGCACCCACTTGAGCCATGCCTTCACCCGGTAGGAACAACGCCCGACAACGCGGATCACTGCTCGTCTGCCCAAGATTGGGGCGTGAGTGTGCATTACGGCCTGTGTTGGTAGCGAGTTGACAGACATGGTGGATTCGTCCATTGCGGGTAACAACTTTGAGCCAAGCATTAGCGCCATCAGACAGTTGTCCAAGGGCCTTTTGTAGTTCAAGGATGCGGGCAAAGATCAGGGATTCTTGAGTGTCGATACCCATAAGGATACCTTCATCAATCTTGGGGCGGCCAGTGTCGGTAAAGACTTCTGGTTTCCAGTTCCTCCAAGTCATGAATGCCCAGCCGATGTGATCGCGGCTTGTGGGATTGAACTCCTTGAGTTTGGTGAAGGGGGCATCCTTGATGTACCCACGGGTTTGGTTGGGCCGCTTTGGCACCATCTGTCCCCCATCAACATACGGAAAGGTTTCCCGCATCTTGTCTGCTAGTTGGTCCATCTCTGTTCGGAGAGTGGCTTCCAACTTTTGAGCAGCAACAACATCAAAGGGCCAGCCGGATACTTCCTGCTTAGCCATGATCGTGGCTAGGTCATGTTCAAGGCGGATGGAATCTTCATAGTCGGCAATTCCTTTGTTTTCAAACAACTTGAAGAGTGATCCAACAACGTGAACATCCTGCTCACAATAGTCTTCCATCTCTTGGGACCAGGAAACCCAGTCAGTTTTCTTAGCAAACTCACCCTTGTAATCGCCAAGTCGATAACCCCAAGATTCCAAAGAATGCCTACCGAATAGCTTTGTTGGCATTCCAATGGGCTTTTTGCGGAAGTCTCGATGTAGGATATCCGGAAAGAACATCCGGCTAAGGATCAATGTGTCGAATAGGGTGGCTTTGGTTTTGAAGAACGGGTAGATGCCTTCAATAACGGGTATGTCAAAGCCAACAATATTATGACCGATGAGAACATCAGCCTCTTGGAGAAGGGTAATACCATTGGTTACAGAGTCACTAAGGCCGGTGTCATTAAAGCGGAAGGTTTGTTCGGTATCAATGTCCTTGATAACGATACAGTGGATGTGATCAAGCCCCTGACGGGGCAGACCGTTGGTTTCGATGTCGAAAAGAAGTTTCATTCAAAACCCTCCAGCTCGGCGGCGATGGTGATGAGTTCGGCGCGGTACTTGACATGAGCTGACAAGAAGCCTTGCGCGTACTCATCAAAGTCTTCGCATGGTGGTGGCAATGGCGAAATCACCTGATCAGCAGCAGCCCGCAGGGCGGCGGCGGCAACGGGAACGGTGGGGCTGAGATTGCTCTTTTGCAGCACAGCATCAAGCACTGCCTGTGCGGCGGGTGAGAGGTCAGTCATGACCAGTTGCCGGGTTCTTCCCGGTCGAGGAGTTCTTGAGTATCAGCAGAAGGAGTTCCACACTCCTCACAAAACCATCCACCAGGAACCATCTCACTGTAGATAAAGTGGTTCCACCCACACGTTATACATGTCTCTTCAGAATCCATAGGGGTCATCGTCATCATAGGTTGGGGTGGGCTTGAAGGCGGTTGATAGATCTTCGGTCATTCTACCAGTAGATCCGTTGAATGTGATGGTTCCGGCCTGTCCGGTCTGACCATTAAAGCGATTCTTAAGAACCTTGATGTTGGCCATGTTGTCTCCAGCAGAGAGGTTGCGCTCAAGAGCAATCACCATGTCTGAGAGCTGTACGATGCTGTGGCTGCCCCGTAGCTGCCCAAGGCTAACCTGTTGGCCATCCTCGTGCCCCTTGTCGCCTTGTGGGCGCTTCAGGTGGCTGATCAGGAGCATACCAATACCAGTCTCCTCCACAAAGGAGCGGAGCTTGGTCATGGTTACATCTATAAGCTTACGTTCGTCATGACTCTCATTACCCGACATAAGAATAGATAGGTGGTCCAATACAATCCACCCAACCTCTTTTGCAAGGGCCATGAAACGACAATCACTGAGAATGCTATCAGGATCCACAGACCCAAAGCCATCACGTAGATATACTGAGCCGGTGCCAAGAGAAGCATCAAAAGCCCTTTTAAGATCTTCCTCAGGCAGTTCATTGTTTAGATGAAGGGGTTTGTTGGCTTTGACGGACATCAACCTAAGGGCAGTCCGTTGAAGACTTTCCTCAAGGGCAATGTATCCAACCTTCTCACCCTGATCAACAAGAGCCTGGGCTATCTCACCACAGAAGGTACTCTTACCGACTCCTGAACCGGCTGTGATCGTGACGAGTTCTCCTTTTCGAAGACCACTAGTGATGCTGTCAAGAGCAGTAAAGGGCCAATTAGCATCCCTGCCATGAAGTGGGCGAGTGGCGAGAGAGAATAGGTCTCTTCCATCGATGACAGTTTTTGGGGAGTAAGGCTTCTTGTTCCAGAGAATTGCTGAGGTGATTGCCTCATAATCCTTTGCGATGAGAGCTTCATTAGCATCCTTGTAAGAGTCAAGTCGTGCGATAAACAGCCGATCATGTGGAAACAAACTAGCACAGTCTTGTGCTGCCTGTTGTCCCGCCTCGTCGTTATCGAAGAAGAGGATGATTGATTCAAACCCCATCAACCACTTTAGCTGGTGTTGGAGGGCCTTCTTGGCACCAGCAGCGCCGTTAGGTAGGCTAACTACCGGCCAGGTGGGGCGGAGTTGATACACACTAAGGCAATCTAACTCACCCTCCGTGATGACAATCTCCTTACCACGACCCCATAGTTGTTGTCCAAACAAGGCGTGATCTTCGTTCTTACCAGTCCACCTAAAGTCCTTGTCGGTGTCCCTACTCTTGAATCCAACCAGTTGGCCAGCTTGAGAGTAGTAGGGGAACCGAATGGTTTTGGTGTCGTGGTCATATCGAACGTTGAACTTCTTTAAGGTATCTTCCCTTAGGTTTCTACCTTTGAGAGGAACAAAGTCCCCAGTAAAGTCCATGAATCGCTTTTGGGTAGGTGTGGTGGGTGGTGCGGTGTCGTCCCCATGTTCGTAGTAGAGGCAGGAAAAGCAATGCCCATGTCCGTCAGTATAACGAGCAAGGGCATCACTACTACCACAACTAGGACATGGTTCGTGCCTAAGAAACTCGCTCTCGGAGTGCATGTCGAACCGATTCAGCAGCATTAGTCATTGAAGCGTGATAAGCCATCCAGTCTTCAAGCTCATCAATAATCAACTTGGCAATGTCATCAGGAGTAATGTCCTTTGTATGGACATAATCCAGACATTCAACAAGCGTGTCAGCGAAACGCTCACCAAGTTGCTTAAGGATTTGTTCCTTAGTTGCCGTTGCAGTTGAGATCATCGAACCAATCAAGTGGAATAGCGTGTGCGGGTGCCCACAGGAAACCATACTTCTCTGCCCACTTAGCGTAGGTAGTCTTGCTGGTCTTTGTGAGCGTGTTGTAGGGCTGTTGGAAGACAAGTCGAATATCAAGATTCGGATGTTGCTTTTTAATGGCTAACATCTTTCTCCGATCTTCTGGTTTGAAGTAACCCTTGGCTTCCAAGATAACCCCGTTGGGCAAGATAAAGTCTGGTGTATAAACAGCAGACAAGGTGTAGTTAAGCTTTAGAGTTTCATATTCAAACTGGTGCCCATTCAGTTCAAACCACCGTGCCAGCTTTTCTTCTAGTCGGCTACGGTATTTTGGCATTATCCTGCCCTAAGATCCTCTAGCCAATCTTCAAGATTTTGGATCTGCTTGTCAATCTCATACCGTTTGGGTTCGGTATAATCATACATCAGCATCTCCTCTTCAAGATCAGCAATACGTTCCAAGACGGCGTACTTATCCATGATCAGAAGGGAACGTCGTCTTCATCATAACCGACAGGGCCTTTCCCTGGATCCTCATTCGGCTCAAAGCTGGGGCTACCAGTCTTGAAACCATCCGACTTACCAAAGAGAGCTGCCACGCTGCTTTCATCAAGGCCGCCACTATCAGAACCTCCGCCGCTAACCAGCTTGAGAATCTGTGCTCCACGTACCTTGAGGGAACAACCCACCTTTGCTCCGAACACATAAGGCTTCAGATCAACGATGAGCTTAACAACAGTGCCCTTCCAGATTTGGGTGTCCATGTCAATGGGAACCCCATCAGTATCAACCCAAGGGAACATAGGGCTTGTGGAATCACCACCGTAAGACACCTTAACGAATCCCTCTTCATCCCACTTAGGGAGTTCAGCAGAGAATCGCTTGCCTGCCATCTTGTTCTTGCCCCATTCAAGGGCTTGCTCATAGACAGCATCAAACTTAGATAGCTCCTCCTCAGGAATGCGGAAGCCAATGGTACAGTTGTTGAACTTACCAGAAGGCAACAGAGCGTTGATGTACCCTTCAAGGGTGGTGGTGATAATAAAACGAGAGTCAGACATTTTTGGTGATTTGTTCGTGGGTAGCGAAGAGGGAAAGATGATCAATTAGATTGTCATCTAAGAGCAGATCACATTTGGTTGCCAAGTACTGGACGTACTCAGGTATCCAACGCAATCCATACTCAATGTTAAATTGCTCAGCCAATTCAAGTGCATAAGCATCTGATGGAATGATGAGATCCATCAACATGGATTCGGTGTCATTCATAATTCAAAGCACCGGCAATGCTGGTGTATGTCTCATCATAAACTTCCAGACACTCCATTGCATTAGCTTCTGTTTCAACAGCATGAATTAAAAACGCACACTCAGCAAAGGTACGGCACAGGAAATCATAAAACGATTCAGACATAAAGTCCTCATCAACTTGATCCTGCTGTGCCAACCATTCTTCCTCATAATTCTCCACAACAGAGACATGAAGACACAACCGTTCAGCAATGTCAGACAGTGAGTAATCCATCAACAAAAGAAATAAGCGGATTGTTGGACATCATTGATGTCAAGAGTATTTAACATGACACTCTCATCAAAGTCAACCCCCAGTTGCCTGGACCAATCCTTAAGAACTGGCTGTGAGTAGATCTCAATGAACTTGTCCCTGATCGCACTGCCCATGTCGTCCATGTCACAGGAACGTCCCAACACACAGTCGTGAATGACGGTGAAGGGCCTCTCCCATTCGGCAAAGACAAGGTGAAGAAGGGCTGCATCAAGGCTGTGGATTAGGTTCGGGCTAGCAGCTACCTTAGCCTTCTTTAGGTCAATCTGTCGATCTTCCCACTCCTTCAACAAGTAAGAAGCAATGCGTTCACCAAGTAATCTTGTGCGAACTCTTTCAACTTCATTACAACGGTATTCCTGATGAACAGGAAAACCAGAAGGAGTAACCCAATCAATGGATGTAGCTCCACTTTTGATACGTTCCCCAGCAACCTTTTGGATAAACTCCATTGATCGACAAGGACCATCAAAGACTTGCCTGACACCGTACTGATAGATAGCTTTAACTATCATCTGTAACTCACCTTGCTCAAGTTCAACATCCTTGAGTTCCTGACGAATGTAGTCCCTAGCACTATTAAGGGTGACACCGTAAGGCGTAGTCATAACAGTTCGTTTGGTGACTTTTCTTGTGATGTGATTGTGAAGCTGTTCAGGAAGAACTTCCTTTGCTTTCTCCGCAACAATCAAATACCCGTCAGAAGGTTTGTCAGTGGGAACAACATTAACCATTTCAGCAGCAGTCCGATCCAATGCCAATGCTGACAAATGTTGTAGACCAGAACAAGTAGCATCAACAGACACAGGAAGACCAGAAGTCTTCTTAGTTCCCTTGATAACACATTGATCATACTCCAACACAGCAGCAATAAAACACCAAGGTTCCTCTACCTGTGACCACTCAGAGATTGTTCCCTCAGGATCATCAGCAAGATGACTCAAGAATTCATGGTTGTTATTGACCCATGTTATTCTTTCATCCATAGGAGCCTTGTCCAGTCCATAAGTAGTAGCAACCTGAAAGGCTAACCACCACTCATTAACTGGCCCTTCTTCCTCAAAGTAAATAAGACTTTTTTCAAAGTCTGTTCCTTGTGGACTAAAGCTAGTTGGAATTGGATAGACTCTTCCCCGGAAGTCAAACGACCAGGGAATCCAAAAGGTTTCTCCTTTGTACTTGTTAGCTACATACAGGGCTTCAGTTGTCCTGTAATTCTTCTGTGCAAGAGCTGAGTTCCGATCTTCAATCTTGGTCCTCATTCTCCGATAAGAAACTTGATCCTCTTCCGAGGCTGTTTCCCACGGCTCTGGCTTTGGCGGTGGAGGTGTTGGCTCCTCCGCTCGGAATTTACCCACCACAAGGCGGCGTTCCATACAGAAGTTGGCTAGTTGGAGAACCCTGTCGTTGATCCGATAGGGCACCTTCTGGAGCAGGTTCAGCATGACGAGGGCCTTGCTGTCTGGTAATAATAGCCCTTCCCCCAAAACCCTAGTCCTGATCAGCTTTGTCAGCCTCCTCAAATCATTGGTCAAATACCCCCCTTTGTGGACAGTCGTCCAGTCGTTGGGTTCGCACAGCATAGGCCACATACATGCCGCAAGTGCCTCAGCCTGCTCTAGGAGCGCCTCCTTGGCCTCTAAAAACTCTGGATGGTATACCAGGTAGGTCAGCTTGTCTTTCTTGCCCTTGTAGCCGATCCTGGTGGTGATCCATCCGGTGGCACGAGCAAGTTGATCTACTAACCAGGCACCAACCAAGTGTTTTACGGTGTTGCTCCATTTCAAAAGTGTGATTTCGTAGCGCCTCATAACCGCCCGATACCGTTGAACCTTGTACGAATAGCCTTTGTGATCGTGAATGTGAAGACGAGTCTTATTAAATAAATCAGCATTCTCATTACAAAATTGATCTAACATCATTTGATGATAAACCAAATTTCCAATATGAGTTGTAGCTGCTTTATAAGTAAGATCTTCAATTCTACGCATTCCAAGAATGTCAAGAACACCCTTGGCAGTAATCAAAGCCAATACACAAGGTTCACAACTTTGAATAGAAAGAATGGCATCTGCTTTATCAGAAGCCCTTCCTAAATTAATTACATGAAGTTGATTGCTAATTTGCTCTGTAATAAGTTCTAATCCTTTGCTGATAAAGGCAGATCCATATACAGTCGAACTGGCATAGCAGCGTTCCTCAGCAGTCCTAGTACGTTCCCTTAGGCGTTTGATTGCCTCACTACGGGCATCAAGTTCTCGCTGTAACTGACGGGCGAGTTGCTCAGTGGTTGCCATAAATCAGGATGCTTCAGATGATCGAATGATTTCTCTAGCGTTACGGATTATCATTATCCTAGACACAATCTTAACTAGTTCCTGTGTTGCTTCAATCTCTTCTTCAGCACCATCTAATCCTAGTTGTGCAATCAATAGGTCCTCAGGGTGAACATCAGGAAGCTTTGTAAGTTCTCCTGTTTCCATGTCTTTTTCATGGGTAGCAAGAACATCTCCATGTGCTTCTAACCTGGACCCAAGATCAATGAGACGATCCAAACTACAATGAAGAAGTTCATAAAGCTGAGCTTCATAATCAATTCCCTTGTACGATTTCCAATCCATGTATTTGTGGATAACGTGATGCCTTGTTAAAGGCTTGATAAGCAAGAACAGTAGCTAATCCCTTTTTGTTGAGGTAACTGTACTGTTTGATGTTGTTGCGTTTGGCAAGTTTCCTAAGTTGCCTCCATGTCAATACCTCACTCAGGTGAGTAGCTAACTCTTCTGGGTGGGGCAGGTGTTGGCGGCTTGTGATTCGCAAAGCGGATTCGAAGTCCATTCAGGTTCCAAATAGAGGGACAGCGTTTCAATCAGTTGTGTTGGGTTAAGTTCAATTATTGTCATTATGGCATGAGATTTATTCTCCGCCATAACACAACCCTTTGTTCCATCAGGAAAAGAAAACGACCAAGGTTTAATCATCGCTTCCTTGTTGGTAATCGGAAGCAATACTCAAGGTGTGCCTCTTGAATCTTATTACGAACCCAGATAATCCTAGGATCTGTTGTCATTGCTGCTGTTCGGAAGATCTGAACAACCAGCATACGTTGCATCTCATCTAGGGTGTCTGATCCATGATCCTTTATTTGGATGATGAGACGCTTTATCTCTGGTGGGAACTCTCCAAAGTCAGGTTCCTGATCCTTTGTTGCCTTGCTCATTAGTAGTAAACAAATGGGAAGTAATAAGGTTGATCCAACTTAGAGGGTTTCTTGGGTTTTGGTGGTTTTGGATTCTCAAGCCCCTTCAGTAACTCAAGAGCTAACTCAGTGTTGCCACGTTTGATAGCAGCCCTGACCTGTTGTTTTAAGGATTGCGCCATGATCATTTAATTACCATGAGGTTGCGATAGATTTTGATCAGACCCACCAATAGGATTAGGGGAATGATAATGATGTTGGGGCTTCCCAAGATCGGAGATGATAGCATAGGTGATCGTGAAAGGGATTAGGAATAATAGAATGTTTTTGAGGTGACTCATTCTATCACCTCAACAGCAATAACAAACTCAGACTCAATACCAAAGAACTCAGCAAGATCATCAGGGTTCATTGATTCAATCAAAGTTTCATCAACCCCATTAAAGCGAACAACATAGTTACCACCATGAATCTCATAGTCATGAACAATACCCTCATCCATGTACTCATCAATGGGACATTCCTCATCAAGGGTGTAGCGCAGGGAAACAGTTTCAGTCATTGGAAATACCTCGTCAAGTTCGTAAGTGTTGAGAAAGTAGCTCATTTGATTAGTCTCCGATAGGTGACCCAAGTAACAGCCTGAACCTGTGTTGGGGACAATTCAACACCGCAGAGATCTACGCTGCGCTTAGCAACTAGTTGATAGGCACGTTGAATGGTTTCAAACAACTTAGGCGCGATTGATGGGGTCTTGCTTGCAGGAACACGTTCCCCAATAAAGATAGCGTAGGCGTGACCATCAACACAGACAGCATTCTTATCTCCCATGATTGAGCGATAAAATGCGACTACTTTCTGCCCACTTAGGATGTTAGCAATGGCCTCAGTGTCTACTGATTCCATGTCCAAACTAAGAATAGCAATTGCCTTTTGTTTGTTTTTGTTGAATGTACACACCTTGATGGCGTTATAATCACCACCGATGTGCCAGGTTTTAATCATAGCCTCAGCATCGATACAGTTACGTTCCCATTTGTTGTTTGGGCTAAGCGCACTGATCACGCCTACAGCTTGACCCATAGTTAAACCATCGTAAGTGTGAATGAATCGCACTGCTAAATTGTAGGCGCGATCATACCAATCAAGACCAGACATAATGTCAGCTTGTGATGCTAATTGAAGCATTCCAGAGATGTGGCGCGTGTTGGCTCGCATTGTTGTGATTTAGTAGAGTTGGGAAGGTGTGATCGTGGAATCATTGATCTCATTAATACAAATGAAACCTAGATCCTCCATGATAGTTAAAGTGTTTGGTAGTAAGGTCTTAAACCCTGAAAGATCACACAATAGCTTGGCAGTTGCATCCACAGGATAGCAACGTATGTTGCCATAACTTGTGGTGATGCGGAAGGTTGCGGTTTTCATAGATAAGAGGTTTGTGAGAAGTGTAACCTTGAAGGGTTACAGAAAGGGATGGCGATTAACTCATCCCTAAGTGTAACAATCAGGATGCAAGTGCAACAGCTTCCATTTGATTAATCATGTTTGAAACATGACACCATTGTTCAACAACAGCCCACACCATGTTAACTTTGAGTGTGGTAATAGTGTTGCCGTTGTCTTTAACAAAATCTTTCATAGACATCTCGCAATCATTGAGATAATCATAGATCTCTTCTTCATATTGATCGAAGAATTCAGCGACTTCATAGTTCCAAATGAAACCATTAACACCGCCGGGACAGCCATGATTAGCTATGTCGCGGATCTCATCATTGTCGGTAAAACGAGCGGCAAGGGCTTCGTGAAGTGTAGTCATGATGATGTTTGTGTGTGTGTGTGCCCAATAGTTATGGGCAATGGGACAGTCAACGAATCGACGTTGATAAAAACGGCTGGCCGTTCTGTCCAAATAAAAGAATAAATTAGGCGCGACTGGAGCTGCCTACTCTCCGCGTTTATTTGCAATGGTCGCCACCATCGGGCTGCAGACCGTCCAAAGGTCACCACGCGCAAGTGGGCACAACATGGCCCATCGCGCGAGACCCCCGGCCTGCGTCGCTTTCCTTCTTCTGTTTTCTAGGTTCGAAGCCAACCTAAGCCCTGCTAGGCCCAAGGCGCGAGAATCACCCACATCTTTTAACATTCTCAACAAGGAAGCGTTATTGCGAAGGGCACAGATTTTATATAAAAAGTACACGCGTACTACACGCGCCCGCGTTATATGTAGCACATAGTGCATTTGTACTGCTATCCCTGTCCAAATGCTTGCGTATCTGCCTATCGGACAGTGACGCAACCTAGTGGTGGCCTGGCTTTTGGGGCTGGACAGGGCCGGTTGGACATGGTTTGGACACGATGGGGCCGGGGAGTAGAACAAATCTACTAGGAAGGGGGGCCATGGGGGGTGCTGGGCGTCGCCGTATATGCGTATGGACTTCACAAATTTCTGTTAAAATTCATGAGTGACGCCTAGAAGCCCCCAGAAGGGCCCTCCGAGAGGCCGGAGGTGCTATGTCACCTACGGAGGGTCGGAGGGGTCTTCCTGAGCCTTCCAGGGGGCTGTGAGACGCATTTCATCAAAGAAGCCACTACCCGATTCGGAATAAACAGGAGGCGACACAACAGCAGTAGGTGGGTCAACCTTTTCATATTCCTTAATAGCCTCATCAACAACATTATCAATTCTCTTGTTGATGGTTCTGTCTTCTAACCAAACAAGAAACCCAAGCAACAAGAACGCGGCCCAATCAGGCAGACCGCGTTTCCATACCCAATAGAGTGTTTTAAACTCATTAAGAATCAGTTGATCACTTCCCATAGGTTTGGCATTTCTTTGTTGAGGATTTGATAGATCTGATTAGCAATGACCCTATGTTCAAGTTGTGTACCTTCTTCACGCCTAACCGTAAGGTAGTGGATCCAGCTCCTGATGGTTCCCGACATGTAAAGCCGTGTTGGACTATTCATCGGAAGAATCTTACGAGCACACTCCTTAGCAACCCCACAACTCAGCATTTCTTGGTAGAGATGCTCCAGGTCTTCAAACAACGAAGAGATCCGCCTGTAAAAGGCTTGTGTTTCCTCTCGGGTAAGGTCGTCGTGGGAAGCCTGACGGTTCTTCAGGTCTTGCCTACGGAGATGCGGAATCTCCAGCCCACCAAGTCCATCCACAGTAGACGCGTACCTTTGAGAGAACTCCTGAAACGAGAACGATCTGTGTCGAAGGATCTGTGCGCTTATGTCCCTCGTGGTATTGATCTCCACGCAGCAACTTGCCATCTCAAAGGGGGACCAATGATTATTAGCAACAAGGTAGCGAAGCAACTTTCCGGTTGTGTCTAACTTGTTTTGTCCCTTTGGATTACTAACCCTAGCACAATACTCAATGGTGTGTTCTGCTGCTGGGGTAATCCAGACCAGACGAACGTTTGAGGAATAGGGGGATTCAAATGGTTGTTTGATGTCGGGTGCCATTTTGTGGGTAACAGTGGTGTGTCGGTAGTACTAGTAGTATAGGTACTATCTGTTATTATTGTTACTATTGTTATTTTTCTTTCTATAACAGCCGTATCATGATAGGTCGCTATATATCATATTACTACCTATCGTGATACATTCTTCCTTAATAACAATAAAAACAATTAATAACAGTAATAAAATTTGTCTTTTTTTATTCTTGTTTTTATTTACAGTGGTCGCGTTTCCCTGTGGGGCTGGTAGGACGCTCGCTTCGCTCGCTTAGTAAACACTAGCTTTTCTGTTTGTGTCGAACCCCCCGGAGGGGGTCCGTCCGTCCATACCCGTACCCGTTCCCACTGGAGTTTACAGTTGGTTTGACGGGATACGAAGAAGAAACTTTGGAAGTCGGAGGAACCCCCCTAGAGAGGTCCCCCCTTTACGAAACCGCTGTTTCCACACCCAAAGAGCACCACTTCTCTGGGTAATAATAGCCCTTCCACTAAACCCCTTCCAGCGCAACGGGTTTCAAAACGGTCACATCCAGGTAAAAATGGGCCCCTCCTCTTGGGTTATGGGGTCGTCAAAGGTGCTTCCCGCCACAAGGAGATCGGTGGCCAAGGTCGGAGCAGAAAGGAACCCCTCCACCATGTTGGACCACTGTTGTCGGGACTTCTGGATGTCCTGTTCCTTTGCCGAGATGGCAAGGATGTCTTGGAAATATTTCACGCCCAAGGCGAGCGCATCAACTCGGTCATCATGCTTTACGGCACCCTTCTCACGGCACATCCGTGTCAGTTGGTACATGAGCATACGGGGAAGCCGTTCCTCAGGGGCCATCTCTGGGTTGCTGCGGTAGTCCCAATCAATGAGCTTTTGGTCAATAATGATGCGATGCTGGTTTAGGACGGGTTCCAAAGTGTCAATGATTCGGTCTTCCTTTCGGGTCGTAGCACGGACTTCCTCAAACATCATACCAACCTTCATTTCTTGGGCATGTTTCTTCATGAGTTCCATGATCGCCCCATCACCGAAGTTAGACTCAATGAGACACACACTGGCTCCGTATCTCTTTGCAAGTGTTAGGATACCCCGAAGCGTAGTATCCGAATAACCATCCTGCGTGGCAAGCATGTCCCTGACAAAGATGAACCCATTGATTTGGCTTAGGACCACAGCAACAGTCTCGTCCTTACCACGACCGGAGGGGTCCACAGCGATAATCGTCTGATTATAGGGGACGTAATCGATGGTACTTTTGGGTCGGTGCCATCTGTCGCCTGGAAGGGCCACGGCGGGCATGTCAAGGAGGGTTTCCTTATCAGCACCCCAAATCACGTCCGAAGGCCCCTTCCCGGGGTCCAGAGGCATCACTGAGAAGTCGCTGAGCTTGAGGGGGAACTTGAGGGAGTCAGACAGACTCGTGTCAAGCATAAACTGGAGCATGAAGTTGCTTCGACTCATGCTGTGTTCCCTTTCAAGAAGGTTGATCTCTGAGAAGCGTGTGTCTGTTGGTTCCCAAGCGATGTTGTCTAATCCTTTCTCTTCAATGTCGGACAGTAGTTGAGGAGCAAGAATCTCTTCATACCCAACAAGACTCTTTGGATACCTGGCTGGCCACACCAATGGTCGATAGTTCCGTTCCCTTAGGGTCCGATAAATGGTGAAGGTGGTCTGTGGGGTTCCCAAAAAGACAATCCTAGAATCCCTTTTGGGGGTCAGCACGGACTCACCCTCCGTCACCAGTTGAAGAAGCTTCTCTCGCATCATGTCGGTTGCGGAGTTTGCTGGCACCTCCACGTCATCAAACACAATCAGGTCAGCACGAGAACCAGTGATCTGTCCTGTGATACCTACACTCTTTACCGATGGTGACTGAGCAGGGCGACACCCAGCAACATCAAAGGAAACTCTGCTCCAGCGTTGGTCATCGTTTTGTGGACGCATGTGAGCGAGCCACTCAAACTCTTGGATACACTTTTGAGTAAAGATGGTGAAGTCATCCGCCCGTTGTTTACTTGCGGATACCACGAGGATTTTCTTGTCGATGTCCTTCCACAGGGTCCACAAAACAAAAGCAGCAGCAATCCACGACTTACCAAGTCCCCGAAATGCGGAGATCTGTAGTCTCTTGGGGCCGTTTTGGAGATACCCAGCAATAGCAAGTTGAGCCCTTGTTGGACGCGGCAGGTCTAGCGACTTCCATACAAGGGAAAGGAACAAAGGGAAACTGGCCGCTAGGCGGCTTTCTAAGGTGCCTGTTTTTTGATTCACAATACGATATACCTAATGTGGGGTGGAGGGGCCTTAATGGCGCTTGTAGGCCCCTCTGGTGGTTATTTACGCTTCTTACTCTTGCCAGCTTTGGAAAGGGCAATGGCAATGGCTTGATTTTTTGGGCGACCTTCCTTTACCATTTTACTGATGTTAGAAGACACAGCCTTATTGGATTTGCCTTTAGATAGGGGCATGACTATTTCATCTTGGTGGTATACTTCTTACCGCGCCAGGTGAAGGTCTTCTTCCCAGCAGTGCGGGAAGCCTTAAACGCCTTGTCAAAGGAGCCTTTGTCCATGCCACCTTGCGTCAGACGCTGTGGCACAGCAGGACCTTGACGGGGCTTGTAGTCGCCACGCTTCATGGCAGCGGTGAGGGTTCCGTCAGCGGTAGGACGCGGGGCCACGGTTTCAGCAATAGCTTTAGGACCAAGAGCTTTGGCACCGCCAACCAATGCGGCAGCTTTTCCTACCATTGATTGATTCATTTTGGCACGGAATGCCGCCACACCACGGTTGACTTGCCGATCCTTTGCTGCCTTGTCCTTACTGAACTGCTGGGCAGCTTTGAGAACGTTGCCAGTCCCAGGAGCAGGAGTCCGGGGCTTAGGTTCAGCAGCCTTTGCGGATTTAGCAGAACCGAGTTGGTTCATCTTTTGCCAAGACTTAGCATCAGAACTTTTGGAAGATTGACCACGACCAGTTGTCACCCGAGAAGCAGCAGCACCCGTGGGTTTGCCATTGCTTGCGGAGGTAACCTTTGCTTGGCTAACAGCTTGACGATTGGCCCGTTGAGGATTCTGTCCTTTGGTAACAGGCTTATTGGACCGCCGCTTGGAGCGATCACGAGAAGAAGTAACGCTTGGCATAATCTCAACCTTGGGTAATAGTAGCAACAGGCAGGGCAAAGGCCGTACCAGCACCAATCAGATCACAGGACAGGGAGTCCCCAACGATGTACCACTGACCGCCCCGAACCAGGGTAGCAGCAGTCACAGCACCACCAGTCACGGTGATGTTAGCGGTAGCGCCATAACCAGAACCGCCGCTCAGAGCAACGTTGGTATAAGTGCCGTTGGTGTAACCAGAACCATTGACGCGGGTGCCGAAGGTAGCAACAGCACCAGTTTCAGCACGGCGAACCGTGCCAGTAGCCTTACCACCGGGAAGACCAGTGGTGGTGTTGGTGGGCTTAACGCGAGCCGAACGCACCGCACGGATGGCAGTTTCAGCAGCATCCACCGTTGCATTAAGGGCAACCGTGGTAGCAGCGCCACCGTAAGAGGCAGCAATGGTGGTGGTGGTGGTCACACCGTCTGACACGTTAGCGGTGGTATGAACCTTGTTGGTTTGTTGATCCTCATCACGCTTACCAGGGGCGTTAGAAATAGCGCCGTAAGTAGTAGAATCTGCAGTAGTAGACATCTGTTTAAGAAATAAGTGAACTAGCTAGTTGTCCAAGAAAGGACTTTGGAGAAATTAGAGTGGTCAAAATGGTCTTGACCAACCCACCATGATAACCAGTGGTTCGAACCTTTTGACTGGTTACATTTAAGACAGGCAGGAATTACATTTGAAGATGTATCGTGACCTCCACGAGCCTTTGGATGAATATGATCCAAGGTAAGATTATCAGTAGATCCACAATAGACACATCGGTTATTCCAATGTTCTTTGATGGATGCTCGCCACAATCTTTTAGCTTCGGAGGAAGTCATGGCCTTTAGGTTGTAAAGGTATTCAGAAGGATCTTTGAAAGGCATTGACCCCTGTGGGTGGGTTTACTTCTTCGTGGGTTTACCGTTGTGACCATTACGGGCACGGTTCTTTGAGGGCGATTCCTTTACTAGTCGGCCACTCTTGGTGTGGGAAAGATCATCACCACCTTTGCCCATAACACCACGTTTCCGTCGTGCATCGGCAAGTTCGGCTCGATACTTCCTGTCCTTTGGGGACTTATTTTCTTTTGTATCGTAAGCGAGTTTTTTTGCGTATGCCTCTGGATTGCTCCGGTAGTACGCAGCACTACGCTTAGGGGTTGTTGATTTTCGAGGCGCCATTATTTTGATCCTTAAAGAATACTTCGTTTTCGAGGCGCTCAATTCTAGTATTACCAGCACTTACCTTTTCGATAAGCACCTCTACTGATTTAGCAATGTTATGGAGGGTGATCAGGTGCCAACTAAAGAGACCTAAAAAGGCTGTTGCTGCTAGGTTTCTCAATAGTGTGGATACTTCTTCTTCTTCTTTATTTGATGACCCGTTCGACATCCTCAAGCTCCAATTCAAGACTATTAAAGAGGGTGGCAAGTGGAGAACCAAGCACGGGAACACCAGTGATGTTATTCTTAGCAAGCCAATCAGCAGCCGCTTTAATGTCCTGTGTAGTGGCGGTGCCAGATTTGATTCGCATGATCAGTTCGTTAGTAACGAGGCCGTGAAGCTCGTTAAACTGATCTTCATTAGCTCGTTGTGTCATAAACCTCTACGACCCATGTGTGTAGCCCGTCCAAGTATCCACTCATTACGCTTGGTAATTTTGTACTTAACGGGTTGTATTGTTTGTGTGGTTTGATACCAGAAAAAGTTGCCAACTGATCTAAAATCAGTAACAATATCTAAGGGTAAGGTAACCAGATTTCTATTACTAAAGTAATCTAGACCAGAACCAACAACTTGGTAAGTGCCGGGTTGGTTGTTCAGTTGATAGAACCTAGTAACATCCGCATTATTACCGCTAACGTTATAGGTGCCAGTTGTTAGATCAAAGCTTTTCGTCAGTGAGAACACCGCATCCTTACCGGACACAGAGAACGACCCAGGAACACTATGGAGAGCTAGTGCTCGAATGAATCCAAGCGTGTTGCCGGATAGCGCATACGTCCCTACCTGTAGACCCAGTGAAACTTGCTTATTGATGCCAACAGAAGTACCGACAACATTATATGCGCCAGTCTGAAAATTAAATAAACTTTGCCTATTAAGACCTGTAAAGATTCCAACAACAGCAAAATTTCCTGTTTCAAAATTAAGTGAAATTTGCCTATTAAAATCTATTAAATTACCGGCAATATTATAAGCAGCCGTTTGTAGACCAAGTGAAACTTGCCTGCTAAAATCTGTAAAAACCCCAGCAATAGCAAAGGTTCCTGTCTGCTGATTTAAGGTAAAGGTTGGTCCACTTGATGGCGTATAGCCCAGATCAACTTGAATCCCCGCAATCGTAAACGGTCCTGTCTGCCCGACAAGTGCTCGATTAAAAGCAAGCGTGGTTGTAGTTCCAGCAACCGCATACGTTTGGGTTGTGGCATCTATTCGCGTTGCCCGTTGAAGGAGAGCGTTCTTTCCATCAAGCAGGAAGGTCCCAGTGTTACCAATGATTGCTCGTTGAACATTTGGATCAAGCAGGTTTCCAACAAGGGAATACGTTCCAACCGACGTGCCAAGGGTTCTATTGTTTAGCAGAATTGCATTGTTACCAGCAAGCGAAAACGTGCCAAGTTGTTGGATTAGGTTTCTGTTGAACAGCAACCCCGTAGATGTTCCCGCAAGGGTAAACGTTCCAGTATCAATATCAAGGGAAACAGACTTAGAAAGATCTACATCTACACCAGAGAGTGTGAATGTTCCAACAGTTGCTGCTAATTGATTTTGAACTAGTAATTGAGTTGCAATTCCAGTAAGAGTGAATGTGCCGGTATTGCAAATAAGATCCAAAACAACTGGTGCTGGATCCGCTGCTTCAACCTCAGCCCAACTAATGGCACCGCCCCGCCGGTTGGCAGGGCTACCACCTGATTTACTTACAACAAACCTAAGTTGCAGACTGTTCCAGTCGGTAATTGACCCGTGCGTAAACGTAAAGCTATACTGCGTCCACGTTCCAGTAGCAGTCTGTGCTGCATCCGCTTGAATTAATGTACCGCCTTCATAAAGACCAACGGTAATATTGACAGAGTTACCAGATCCATTAACTGAGCCATTGTTGGTTTTGGCAATCCGGTATCGTATTGTTGAAGTACCAGTTGGATCTGGAGTTGCTGCTGGATTACTGAGCCCAACTTCTAAAATAGCGTCGGCGTTATTGTCGCTATATGCAAAGTCAGCATCCGACGCTGTGGCCTCATCAATCTCTGCAAAACCACCAGTGAAAGCAGTTTGTGTGACGTTGCTGTCAGGCCTAAGAAATTGGGCCATGTCTCACCTCCGTTATCAGGTGATTGTCAGAACGCCGTTAGCATCATCAAAGTTCAGCAACAGGGACTCACCATCACCAAGAGTAATGGAAGAGCCATAATCATACCAACCGATAAGCTCGTCGTTAGTTGCGGTTTGATTAAACAGCACAACATACCGGAATGGACCAGTCGAACCACCTGTAGAGGTGAGGGTTTTATCCGTAATGGACAGCTTATACACCCCAGCAGTTTGAGCACTACCACTCACCGTCACGGTACGAGCGTTAAGGTTAGTGTAACTAATTTGAGTAATGTTGGCCAGCACCGTGTTGGTGTTAACCGGAGCACTGTTGGTCAGAGCAACCTCAAGGACATCAGATCCAAGGTTATGAACCTTTTCAGCAATGGCTTCCGTAAAGCTATTAAATTTGTTAAATGCGCTAGTAGCCATGATTATCAGTCAAAAAGTTCTGTGATGTAAAGGTTAGTACTTGCACCAGTACCTTGAATAGCTGCAATATTAGCGTTAGGAGGAACCGCAAGGGTAATTCTCTCACCAGTACGCAGGTAATGGGAAGAAGTAGTTGCTGTTTGTGCTCCAACACCAATTTCATAATGACAATGAGTGCCACCAACAGCAATAAGGGACACAAAACGACACGTCGTTGTCAGTGCAATATTGGCACTGGTTGCCCCAATTGTAATGGAACGTGACGCTCCAAGGGAAAATGCCGTAGTACTGGGTTCCAAAAGGAATGTACCAGCACTAGTTACGGCATCAGTTGTAATAGAAGCCATTTATTTGATGAAATAATGTTTATTTGGAAAGTTTTCGAAACGTCATGTACCAGCCAGAGCCATTCCCCTCAACCATCCACCGTTTGGACCAGTTTTTCCAGGTATAAGTGACTCCTTTGCCTCCTTTTCCGGGCTTTGGATACCCACCATTAGCGTTATTCATCTCCCCATAGGGGTCATGACACACCACATGGGTATCCGTAAGGCCAATGACGAGCATCCAGTGCCCACCACCGCTTGGAGCGTAAGCAGGGCCGTGATGAAGGATGCCACAAGCCACAGGATACCCTGCTTCTAGTTCCTTTTCAAGGATGGTACGGGTTCCATTGGTAAAAAAGGTGGCCTTGATACCATAATCAAAGGCCGCCCGTATCTGTGCTGTGGATTGGGTGGTATCTCCATAACGCAATACTTTTTTAAGGTACTCATCATCGGCATTCACCCCTAAAAGGGCCCCTGGAGACAGGTACTTGACCGCCATAGCAACGCTACTGGAAAAGCACATGCGGCTACCGTGTGGCGTATCGGAGTCCAGTTGAGGGTAATATTGGGGAACCCTAAGGATAGTCACCGGATCACTTGAGGATGGAGTCTTTAATGTTCTTAATTTTGTCGTCTTCCCAACGGAAGGGCTTAAGCGAATCAACCGCATTCAAAAACAGTTGAACAAAGCTATTGGACTTCAGTTTGCTAGAAGCAAGAACTTCAGAACCAATAAACAGAACAAAAAAAGCAAGTGTTTCGTAGGAAACTTTAAGACCAAGAATGGTAAGCATTTGGATTAGCGGCCTTGACCGCGAGTTTGTTTACGCCCATGATTGGGCAAAGAATGTTGTCCCTGACCTTGACGTGTTCGTTTCGGAGGACCAGGGACGTGGAGGACCTTTTGAAGTGATTTAGGTTTTCCCATTAGTGTTACGGCTCAATAAACGTCTTGGCTGACGGGCTGGCCGAATAGCCAACAGTAAACGTATCGCCTGGCTGTAGTCGAAAGTGGACATAATCAAGCGCACCTGGGAAGCCTTGCCCGTTTTTGTCGTACCCTGTAGTAATGGTGCCACCAAATAGATTCCACTCTTCAACAAAGGGTGATGTGTTTGTATAAGTAACACCACTTGCAGGGACCGCTATTGCGCTATATCCAGCGTACCCTGCGGAAATGTTGTTGAAAGCGCGCCGATTCGCCGACCCCGAACTGTTGGCAGCAAATGAGTAGCCTAAAACAGGCCCTTGAAGCACACAACTGGTAACAATGTATTCATCACAGTTGGCCCCGACGATAATTCCATAATCAGGGCGAGTCCATGCCATTGAGGCATCGCCATTACCTTTTACGTTAATAACGCTAAACCCAGTAGATCCAGTCTGAAACTGTAGAGCACCAGACGCCGTTCCAAGCCTGTTGCAGCCATTTACCACTAGATCCGTGAAGATATTTGTTTTGCCATTATTGACATCGTAACTTAATGCTTGAAGCCCAGCTATTGGAACGGCTCCACTGACAACGTGACCGTCATTTGACCCAGTTGATCGAGTAAAAAACAGCGCAGCAGTTTCCCACGACACAAACCAACACGCTGAATCAAACTTAAACCCAGCCAGAATCCCGCCAGCTGCCTCTGCATAAACTGCCCAGCGTCTGAAGTAATCAAAAATTACGTTTGAGAAGTGGCAGGTTTGGTAGACCATGCCCGCCGTAGCCAATGCCGAAACGCCTTGGTCAAACCGCTCAAAAAGGCAGTTGACTACTTGTAAAGTGTCCCAAGAACCAGTTGCCATCTTAAACACATGAGTCCCGTACACGGTCGTCATGGATGCTGGATGAACAGGAGGAGTAACGCCTCTTACGAATACCTGGCAACTAGAAATAAACAGGCCCGCCCCCCACTTGAGGTCAAATAGGGAAACACCAATGTTGCCGATAGAGCCTACGACGTTCTGTACTACAATGCCACCCGCTATTCTTGTGGCAGACTGCCCTAGCGACAAGAATGTGCCAATGTTTTCAAGCATAAGGTTTTGAAAACCAAGGCTAAAGGCATAATCAATTTTGAAGACAATCGGGGCTCCACTGGGGCCACTTGGGTATTCAATTTTTAGGTCACTCGCCCCTCCACCAACAACTGTATTGGTTAAAGATGAATCGCCAAAGGTAAATACTGCGGCTGTTGAGCTACAAAGGAGAACAGAGCTGGCACTAGAAGCTCCTTTAAGGTAGACGCTAGAGACAGTAATTGGATTTAGGGCGCTAGTTATGCGATACCGCCCTTCTGGGATAAAAATAGTAGAGCCAATGATGTTTCCCCGATCTGTTCCGCCTTTGGCATTAGCATAAGCAATAACAGCATTGAAAGCAGCCGTATCATCAGTCACTCCATCCCCAACGGCCCCAAAGTCCTTTACGGATACTGTGTCCTGAAGTTTCCCCTCAACTGTCCTCTGAACAGCCCCGGTTCCTGTTTGTATAAAGCCGCCACCTAGGTCGGCTAGGTCTCGTGTTTTTGTCATAGTTTACTTAATAGTGGTTATAGTAGATATGGCGCGTAGCTTTACTGTAGTAAAACAATCGCAGCAGTTAGTGCCCTATTCCCACCAGAAACATTAGTAACCGTAACTTGATTGCTACCATTTAACGCTACGGTAACATCTGCACAGGTAACAATTGGAGAGATGTACGTTGAAGTTGTTGCGCGTGATACGAGATACAACCCTTGGATGGCAACGTTGGGCCACTGTTCAGAATGAACTGAAACAAGAAATACGTTTGCGGTTGCGGCAATTACCGGATTGAGAGTAACTGTTTGCCCTGTTGTCCAAGCACTACCAATTCGGTCTAACTGAGAAGCGCCGTTAGTATGATTTTCAGGTAAAAACTCAGCGCCATTCCTAGAAAGTGCTATCCATGGGCCTACAGTTGATGAGCCAGTGCCCGTAATGATGTTGCCATCAAACACATAGGTAGGCCTGTATCCAGCATCAGTGTTCCTAATTCCAAACCCACCCGCTACATTGATACGGTTGCCGGAAACGATGACACCCGACGATACGTTGGCACCGCTCACATCACTAACTAAAACACCATAGCCGGTTGTCGAAGTAGAAGTTGCATAAATGGTGTTGTCACGCACGATGGCTTCGTTTTGAGAGTCAACGACAATGCCGTGCTCTGATTTGACAAAGTTATTTGCAATGAAGCAATTGGTGGCGTATGAGGCGTAGATGCCATAGCCGTACTGACTCACGCAGGTATTGCCGCTAACTGTGTGATT
>Ga0208644_1000171_pt1 | contig 44770 bp, 64 predicted proteins | sample VirMetDEL_Nov_18_FD_184517 | JGI IMG/M metagenome (GOLD analysis project Ga0208644, IMG submission 184517) | Aqueous microbial communities from the Delaware River and Bay under freshwater to marine salinity gradient to study organic matter... | ecosystem: Environmental > Aquatic > Marine >...
CCCACCCTTTTATACTGATTTCACTCTCTTCACACCACGGGTACACATCCTCACCTACAAAGTTAAGGGCATTTACACCATTTTCGATGCATGTGTCGCAAATTCCTTTATTGTCATCAATGATGAGACCGATATTGAGGGCACGGCATATGTCCGCCTTGTGTATTTCGTTCGGTGTGTAGCTATTCGTGAGAATCACATCGTTAAATATGTTCGGGAAGAATGTTCTAACCCAGTCTTCAGTTTCTTCCCTCACTACATCTTGACGCCCCGTGACGATGTACATTTTATTGGCACATCGGCGGAGTTTATACATGGCTTTCTGTGCCCCTTTTATTGGTGTGAGTTGAGTGAAATCTTTGGACCTATAAAATTCTTGAACCATCTTTTGAGATTCTTCTTCTGTGATATCAAAAATATCCCGATAGACGTAGCTATATCTGGTTTTGGTGATCGCTTTATTGTGATACTTAGACATGGGTTTGAGAAATGGAACAAGAACTTCATCGATGTCGATCGCGATCCGGTTCATTTATATACCTCAATATTATTCATAATCTCTAATTGCTACACCAACAGGAAAACGGGGTACACCGAGAGCCGTTAGGTTTTGGTAACGAACTGTCAACTGCTTCCCGATGTACTTGTCCTTCTCTTCTAGATATTTCCTGCGTACTTCAAGAGTGCCTTCGGGTTTCGCAGAAAAGTGTTGTTCTCCCACCTTACACACCCAGATAGCGGCACCCTTTTCACGCCCCGTACCCTCTTTGACATCGACAATCTCATACTCTTCGGTGTGAAACTCCTTATATTTGAGAAGGTAGTTGCTTCGCTTCCCAATTTCATAGATGCTCGAAGCATCTCGAATCATGACACCCTCATGACCCTGTTGCACAAACATATCATGATACTTCTGAACACCATCTTTCGAATTCACGAGAAACGTATCGATCGAGATTCGCGCCTTCCGTTCTTCAAAAGTCAGGTTAGGTCGGTTCAGATCAAAGTAATCAAATACGTGAAACTCGAGATCTTTAGGGTTCATCTTGAACATGCTCGTAATTTCTTCGAATGTTTTGTTGGGAACATAACACTCTCCGTCAAGGTACTCACCGTCTTTAAGACCTCTGGCGAGATGTTCTACACCCTCGACGGGTTTACCGGTTCGAGAAAAACATCCTTTGTTGGAGACGAGGAGGCGGACACCGTCAATCTTGGGTTGAACATAGAAGGGTTCAGAAATGTACCTCTGGCGGTCTTCCCACTTGTTGGCCAACATAGGGAGAATCTCGGTACACTTGGTTCTTTCATTGGACCACATGGTTATGGCTCGATTGACAGCCTTTTCGTACCCCGTTTTGACATTCGTTCGAGACTCGGTCATTTTATCGCTCCCCACGACACCACACACTTTCACGATATCGGCGGTGCCGTTACCCAAGTCCTCGACACGAATATCAGTAAATCTCTCACGCCCGTTTTTATCTTTCTTAATAAGACGTTCCATTGTGCGAATAATTAATTTCTTAACTTTAATTAGATGTCTGGAATTCCAGTTGTGAATTACGGCAGAATGGAACGACTTAGGCCACCTGAAAGCACACCCGTGCCTCTAAACTTGAATACATTTTGTATTGCTTTTCTAGTCGTGTGCCTATTGGCTCTGTACAAACGGTCAGTGACAATTAGTCAACGGCGTCAACGATTTTATACTTGAGGCACTTATCCGGAGAAAGGTACAAGTCCTTCTTCATGAGTTTCTTAAATCTTTTTTCGGGGATTCTCGTTTTCGTGAGATACATCTTCTTGAGCATCTTCATAAACTTTTCGGTGGACTTCATCTCCGTCTTCAAATCTTGGAAGTTGCCCCAAAACTCGGTAGAAATCTGGTGAATCAGAACGTAAGCATTCCTCCCCATGCGACGCTCTGAGCCACCCAATAGGATGAATGTTGCGGCACTACAACACGACCCCTGCGCGATGGTGATGACGCGAACCCTTGAACGCTCGAGAACATTCATGATATTGAGACCGGAGAAGATGTCACCACCTTCACTCATGACGTGTACACGGATTTGTGGTTCATACCCCACGAGTTCCGCCTTCTTCTTGAGGAGTTCAATCTCAAGCTTCTTGAACTTCTCGACAAACTCAAGGGCATTTTCCCGGTCGACACTTCCATAAAATAGGATTTCGTTACCGATAACCTTGACGCACTCTTCATTCTCCGTCTCTTCTTCTGTCGTAGGCATTCTTGAGTGCTTTCTTTACTCTTGTCACGTCTCCTGATTTTAAGCTATTTCCGACGGTGAGGTGATTGATAACATCAAAATCTTGTGGAGTGATTCCATATTCGATTAGTGGGATAAAGTCTCCCTTTTCTGCATACTTCTTTAATAACCCCATTTCCTCTATACCAAGTCCCATCCTGGATTTTCTACGAATATCGTCGTACTTGTATTTTCGCATTTTGTAATTTCCAAACTTGGTCCAACAACTTCCCGGCCTGATTTTATCTTTCACGAGTGGCTCACCGAGTGCGGTTTTTGGAATAGTGAGCGCGTTCAGTACGAAGTATGGCATGAGGTGCCAGTCACCAGATGAATACATTTTCGCGTCGTACACGTCAGCATGAGAAAACGCAGTTATTGCCGTCTGTACATCGACACCTTTTGAATCTAGATAATTTTCCTGAAAAACGTCCCATAAATGACCGTGTTCTGAAATGTTATCGTAAATTTGAATCGGTCCGGGTTCGGTCAGAATTTCCGATATGAATTCCTTTGGTGTTTTAAAGTCATCCATCTCATCATAACCTTCCAAGTACGTGAAAAATGTACGTATATTCCCATGTGATCGTATAGCGGCGTTGTCGACTTCGGGTCCAACTTTATCCGTCAAAGTTTTCAAAACTTCTGGTTTGTGTTTCGGGATGAAAATAGTTTCAAAATTTGGATACATACACATACTTGTCGTGGTCACCAGAAGAGATCCACGAGAAATTCGATCACCATCAGCAACTTTTTCAATGATGGGTTTGAACACGGGATCATAGTTTTCGATGAACACGTGCTTGGTCGATGGTTTTATGAATGGTAAGAAGAGTGATTTACTTTTCATATGTTCGGGTAGTAACTCCACGTGGTTCAAATTCCGAAGCACCGCATCGAGGATATATGTTTTTCCTACACCCAATCCACCACAGATGAATACATTTTTACCTTCACGAATGTACCGACGAATGAGATCAATCTGTTTTGTGTGTATTGTGGTAACAATGGGATCTTTTTTTTGCTCGATAACTTTAATGAAGGAATCCATCGATGACCTTACTAATCAGGCCATAGATTTGGTGCTCGAGAATGACGCACTTCATAAACGTATCGTAGAACCTTTAAAAAGGAAAATTGTACCATACGTTGCGTGTAGTATCATGACCAATTTGGTCATGTTCATTCTTTTGGTGTACCTTGCTCGACGTCTATCTCTTCTTCATCTTCCTCTTCATCTTCCTCTTCCTCGGACTCCTCCGGGTCTTTAGGCGCCAGGAACGCACCAACCTTTTCAAATACTGTATCTTTTGTGATGGCTCGGATAGGTTCCACAGTTTTAGGTAGTTTGAGGGGTGGTATAGGACGTACATTCAGGATTTCAGGTTTCGTGAAGACACCATCAATTGGATACTCCTTTTCGAAATCCATCAAAATCTTTTTTGGGATAGCGGGGCACTGCTCCAGAAGACTATCATACGTAGCTTTACACTCTTCGACAAACTTCAAACCCTCTTTTTTACGTTCTTCTCGGGGGAGGGCCAATTGTAAACGGATGTTTCTCGAAAGACTTCCGTGACCCAGTGCGGATGTTCTGTGATTCTCCATCAATTCATTCACCTTTAGGAATTGCATGATCGTCGCGATGAGACCCGCTACGAGATTGAGGCCACCGATGATGGATGGTGCCGCTGGTTGTATACTCGCAGGTAAGGTTGTCTGAGCAAAGTTCGCAGTACCTGTGATTGTTGATAAGACAATCACGGGTAAATTAAACCGCAGACTCAATTTTTTATACATCAAAAATGAACGATGATGCATGTATCGATAACACGCGGCTGCTTCACCCCATTGACGTAAAACATTCTCGTGATATTCATTCCACATTTCATCCATATTAATTTCTTCTGACATCTTATAATAGATGAACATAATATTCATCATTCACCTCACATTTCTTTTGTGGATTCTGGTCACTCCGTTCATGAACGACCGTAGACAACTTGAATTCTATTCAATGGTGATCCCGTTCATCTTTTACCATTGGTCGGTGAATGACGATACGTGTGCTCTCACACAAGCCGAAATGTACGTGACGGGTCGTGAAAAGGAAGAAACGTTCATGGGTCGGGTCGTGGGTCCTATTTATAAGATGGAAGAAAATGATGTCAATCGTTTGACGAAAACTATATTTTTTGCGTTATGGGCATTCGTACAGTACAGACTTGGACATTTTGATTCTTTCGTTAAAGATCTCAACAAAGTGTTTAAAGGTAAAAAGATAAACTAGAGTACAAGTGTCATGAAACTACTCAACGAGATTTCCAGGCTTGAGGCTATCAGGGAGGCGTATAAGCAGTCGTATATATCTAATTTTGAATTCCTCGAAGATAAACTATCCCGAATCAACGTACAGATTGACAATACATCATCCGGTCTCAAACGAGAGATTCTTAGTAAACAGCGTGATCATTACCAAACCGAGATGGAAAATCTCGACAAAGATATGGAGAAATCGATCGACACGTTGAACACCAAGATTCAACACCTTGAAAAGAAGCAAAAGGAGCTCGAAGTTCAGGAAAAAAAGAAGATCGAATCGTTTGATTTTAATATCGAAAAGATTCGCGAAGCTCTCGAACGACGAAATGTTGGTGAAGTGTTCAATATCCTAGAAAACATGACACACGCACTTGTCATTTTAAAACGTGAACAGACGGCAGATTTTTCTTGACTTATATAAATGAAGAACAAGACTAAAACTAAAGTGTTATGGGTCACGCTCGTGGTGTTTATCGTCATTTCCGTGTACCTCTGGTATAACCCACAGATAGTCGAAGTTCCGGTTCCGGTTGAGGTTCCCGTGATGGTACCCCCACCCAGGCCTGTGCGAACTCAGGAACCCGAATTCAGAGGCCCTCCTATCAAACAGTACAAGCCCGGGCACATGCAGCAGATGGGTATATTGACGAATGAGGAGGGTGAAACACTGCCTCTTTATGGGAAAGAAGTTCGTGGTCGTCGTGATAGGTATCACTATTATACGACGACCGGTGGTGAGAATTTGTACCCCATTCCAGTGAGCCATGATGGTCGTGATTGTATCGATGATATCGGTTGTCAGGAACTGTATGGAAACGAACCAGTTTCGGTTACTGGGAAAACTGGTTCGTTCAATGTAAAGATGTACCGGACGGATGATTTTTTTTAACAGAAGTGATTTTTTAGTGCGTCGTACTCACTCTTCTGAAGACTGGATGATTTTGAAAATCGAGCCTTTAGGTTGAGTAACTCTTTTATTGTGTCGTCATCGAGATTTTTGACAAAATCCCTCTTAGTCTCAATGTCGTCTAACTGATTATGCTCTCGCTGTGCCTGAACATACGGCCATGTATGTTTTCTCAGTGTGTCTAATTCAATTTCGAGTTGTATGAGTCGTGGTAAAAGAACTTCGCGAACGAGCGTATCCGTGTCCGTCATAAATGTGGATTGACTCAAAACCCTAAGTATATTTCTCACATGTTAGTAAGTATGACACCGGAGAAGCGTGAGTTTGTAAAAAAGATTGCCCATGGTGTTCGAGACTTGATGGAGTATTTGAAGCGTGACAAGCAGATAGGTTTCAATTCACAAACGGACTTGGAAAAGTTTATAAAAAGACAAATGCTCATAAAAACGAAAGAGAGTTATGAGTTCTCGGTGGGTAAATTTAGAATTGGATTGGATATGTTACCTTCAGAACAAATTTCGGAATTACTCATCTATCTGGATCAAATTGGAGTAACAATCGACCGCGCATTCACGATGGCATCTCCGAATCCACTCCTTTTCTCGAAAAGTGATCGAAAATTCGTCAAATTGATTAACGATGGAGACATCAAAACCTTTTATCATTTTCTCATCTATTAATATATGCAGTACAGGGATCTGAAGAACAAGGCGAAGAAGTTAGGTCTCCGTGTCACCAAGACAGTAGATGGTAAGCGCGTGAAACTTACTGCGAGGGAACTTCGTTCTAAGATTACCATGAACTTTGAGAATAGTGTCAAGAATGCTCAGAAGGTGATTCGCATTTGTCAGACTGTGGTACCCAGGCCTCAAGGTGTTCGCGCTCCTCCTCCACCACCTCCCCCTCCCCCCAAGAAGCCCGTACTAAACAACAAACGCGCTAAACTCATGGCTGAGCTCAAGGCGACCCTCGCGAAAAAAGGTCTCCACCCATAATAAATGCCAGGTGTGAAACAGATTCAGGAAGCGAAGAAAAAGTTGAGGAAGATGCCCAAACCAACGGGAAACAGCCCCAAGATTCCTACCGCTACGTTGTTGCGTCTTATCGCCGCGGATCCTAAGATTAAACGGGATAAGGCGTTTGTGAAACGTGCTTTGGAACTCGCAAAATTAAATAAGTGATATATATATAAGATGGCAGAGATTATCCTCATCGTATGCGCCATGTCATGTTGCTCGTCTTCTATCAGTGGAATCGGGGGTTTTTTCGGGGGGTTTATACCGAGGACCGAACCACATCTATTGAGGGTTACGGAAGCGGATAAATTGAAAAAGATTGTTGAAGAATTTGTAGAACAAAACGAGAAGAAAAAAGAACTACTCAGTAGTTTCCCTGATCCAGGGCCCGACTTATCAACTCTTCTCAGTGATGAACAAAGAGTTGAATATATCGATATTGTTAGACAATTCGCGGATGACTTGCGTGATGGAGATTTATGTAAAATGGTGAAAGATGCCACTGACGAAGATGGTAATTTCATAGGTAAAAAGGTGTTAAAAGAGTACGCAGATACTGTTTATACACTCAATGGCACTAAATCAAAGGACGATGTGTTTAATGAATATGTCGGAGTTGATGATCAACTCAGTAAAGGTGAAATAGATGAATATTCGAGAATATGTACAGCTTCTGATGAAGAATTTCAGTCTATGCTTAGTTAGTAAATATCACTCCAAACTTTTTGGAGATGATCTTTTTAGCACCCTCAAACGATGGATGACCCCAGAGGTACCAACGGGACCAGAAACCAGCCCCGTCGATACCACTCCTCTTCCAATCCTCTTTGTCGCTCGATGTGACATCGAGCATCATTTTATGGATCTTTTTGGGATCTCTCTCTGCTATTGTCCTCTTGGGTACTTGACCGCCATGTCTGAGTACATAGGAACGCATACGTGAAGGATTCTTGTGTTTGGTGTAGTCGGAATACCCACTGGCACCAAAGTCAACAGTCCTGCCGTCTTCTAAGACAGCCCTGAACTTTTTCTTACGATCGGGACTTTTTATAATCTTGACGCGCATACTTATCTTTTACGGATAAAATTTACTTGCACGACTGGCACGAATACTTCTCGACACGACGTTCGAGACTCTGGCGAAGCATGGTTTTGGCCAACGCATATGTCTCCTTGGATGGTGCGAAAATGGACTTTTCAGAACCACGCCTGACAAGATACAGGTGATCGTACATATGAAGAAGCGCCACAGTGAGGGCGAGAGTACCCACAACCACACCGTTCATCTTACGAGCAGACCATGTATAGGCGATAATCACAGCAACCAAAATCACTTGAACGAGTGTAATCTTGGGCATCACAAAACGCTTCTCGACAGTTTTGATGAGATCATTAGGCTGAGGGGTCGTGTATTTGGACATACGGGGGTATCCTGGCATTTTAATATCTACCAAGAAAATAATGTGGTCACTTATCTTGATTCCAATAGTCATGGTGCTCCACGATTATCTAAAGGTTCCCATAGACCGCCTATATTTCCAGAATCCAACGCGAGTACTACAAGGAATGCAAAATACCGTAGTTGATATTCTCAGTGTAGCCTCCACACGAGAAATCCCCGGTCTCTGGCTTATCAAAGCACATTATGAGAAGATACGACGAGAATTCATGGAACTTTCACCCAATCTAGAACGTCACATGTTCCACGATCTTGATCCCTGGTTTGAGAAGAATGATGGGTACTATTTTTATAAGGTTGAAGATTTTCCAGCGCTAAAAAGTCTCGTTGACCAGATTCCCAGCATTCACAAGGACACCGCTCGCTTTGTTGTAGCGGAGGGACCCATGGTCATTCCGCCACATCGCGCTGAATCAAATTGGTATCTGCGCTATCATCTTACTATAGAGAGTGGTGGTGATTGCACACTCTATACTACGAAGGGGGCGCACGAACATCGTGATGGTGAAGATTTCCTCTTTGACCATGCCAAATATCACGAAGTTGTCAAGAGGGGTAAAGGGAGAAGGGTTGTCCTCATTTTGGATGTCTACAGGTGTTTCTGACAGACCGCGACGTACATATCACTCCCACCGATGAGCTCGAGTTTGGTATCCTCAACGATTCTCTTTGTGAATGGACCAGGCTTACCGTTGCCACATCGCATACACAGGGCTGACAGCTTGGTGACTTCACTCGCCAAGGGAATACAATCGAGAATCTGACCCCACTTCCTCTGGAACGCGTCGGCATCTAGACCTGCGATGATGACTTCCTTATCCGCATCTAGGCAGAAACGAACAAAGTGTAGCAGGTCGGGGAAAAACTGTGCTTCATCGACTGCGATAATCTCGGAATCCCCAAACACCCGTGTATCGATGAGTTCCATGAGGTTGAACACCTTGTGACAGTCAAATTTAACATTATCGTGGGTCTTCAGAACTTCATCTGGAGATCGTGTATCCTTGGCGGAGTTGATGACCATGATTTGTTTACCGAGAACCTTGAGTCGTTTCAACCTCCGAATAAGTTCGGATGTCTTACCTGAAAACATGTTCCCCATGATAATCGAGAGACCCATCCTGACTTATTAAAATAATGTTGTATTTTTTATATGGGTGATTTCATTCGGGCAACTTTCGAGGGTTACACAGGGTACTACAATCCTAACTCGGGTCGCGTGAAGTTGGGCAACCGCCTATTTCCCGATATAAAAGTGGCAGTAAAATATCTCGGCAAAAGGTAAGATGCCATTGAGCAATGCTCAGATTACCAAGAAGGTTGGGGAGCTGCGTAAATCTGAGGGCAAGATCTATGCACCCCTCAAATATTTCAGGGGGCTCACCACCCTCAAGGAGGTCGAGACCCGCTATAAGAAGATGCTCCGGAGAGACTACAAAGATTTCAAGACGGACAAGGGACAGAAAACAAAGACTTCTTCCTACACGCAAAAGTTTAGAAAGATGTACCCAGGAGTCAAATCTCTCCCTGAAATTGCTAAGGCTACTGGCGTGCCTTTGAAGACCCTCAAGACGGTGTACAATAGGGGTCTCGCCGCGTGGAGAACCGGGCATCGTCCGGGAGCCTCTCCACAGGCGTGGGGGTATGCTAGGGTGCACAGCTTCGTCACGAAGGGGAAGACGTACTATACGGCTGATAAGGATTTAAGGTAAAATTATACTGCCGATAAGAACCTAAGTTAGCACATGTAAACCTAAAAAATTAGGTGTAAATGTTCTTGTTTAATAAGATTCGAAATACATTGATTGAATGTGAACTCGCGGTTTCATATTCTCTTAGCAAAGATGGTTCTGAAATTGTATCTAATCGGATAGATAATTCAAACTCTGTCGGTGATGTCATAGAACAAGTCGTTGGTGATCTCTGTGGTGATATGCTTACAAAAGGCCCATCAAATCAAAGTCCCGATTTTTACTGTAAAAATCCACTGGCATTTATAGAGAATCAGACAGTGAACGAAGTGGAGGTGAAAGTTTTTGAAAATAATCCTAATTTCGATATAGGGAATTTTGATGCATATAGAAGGATAATTTCCACAGAATCCGGTCTACATAAAAAGATTTTTAAAACTATGTACTTAATTATTGAGTATGAAAGTGTTAATACGTGTTCATTTCGTATTAAAGATGTTTGGGTAAAAAATGTATGGGAATTGCCAAATTATGATGGTAAATACCCACTCAGTTTACAGGTTAAACAGAATAGACCTTATAACATTCGCCCAGGATCGAAAAAAGGTTGGAATGATGAGAATAAAACACCTGATATGTTTATCGATCGTTTAAATAAGTGTAAGAAAATATGGCCGCATTAGTCAAACATTAATTCAATCAATTTATACAAAACTGGAGGAGTTGCCATGTTTCCAAATAGATCGTATACATTAACATGTTCGGGAATCTGCAACGTTTCCGGAAATCCACACACCCTCTTTAGTTCTAGGTGATTCAATTTTCTCACAGTGTTCCCAATGACAACAGCTAAACGATTAGAATCCGTGGCTGTTAATGTTGGACATATTTCGTCAGGGTTTAAAATTCTAGATACAGGGAAACTGAGTTTCCCTTTACAGATATTGTATCCACGAGTAGCAGTATCACTCTTACAAAGTAGACGTACCCGCGCCAAATTCCCTTCCGCTTCGATAAGTTTTTGTTTTAAGGCGTCTGTACTCGATTCATCTAGCTGTTTTTTTATATTGGAAACAATTTGTTCACATTCTGGCACAAGGTCGTCAATATATACACGTCTCCCATCAATGAGTTCTTTACATTGTTCTAGTCGCAAATAATTCTTTTCTGTTAAACTATCCAGTAAAGATTGCAAGTCATCATGCTTGAAAAATGTCTGGATTTCTGAAAATGTCAAGGGCATGCCATCCATCCATGTTATTTGCTTTTTAGCCGCCCAATGTTTCTTCCTTCTATTTAACATGATAGAAGTCATCAAATTTCGCTCATCTTCTGAAACAGTACCATTAATTGCAAGATCCCACGAGTGAATATTATCCTTACCACCCCGTTTATCACCTATCTTGCATCCATATATGGATGTTTTTTTGTGCAACTTTAGGAGTTTTTCTACGAATTCATCGTTAAGATCGGACTTTGTATATGTGTAGTCTAAAAAATGTTTCAATGTGACTGTATTCGACATGTTTTCTACTCCCGAGATATTTACATCTTTGTCGAGTGTACAAATGATATAGACTCTTTCTCTAGACTGTGGAATTCCAAAATTCTTCGAGTTCAATTTGGTATATTTTACTTTGTAACCTAGATCACCAAAGAGTTTACAAATGGAATTGATGTATTCGCCGTTATTAAGTGAAATCAAATTGTGTACATTTTCCAGTAAAACATACCGAGGTTTATGATACTCACAAATATCAACAATCTTGAATATCATACCACCACGTGGGTCTTCAAATCCCTTCTTCTGTCCCGCGGAACTAAATGGTTGACACGGAAATCCCGCGCATATAAGATCAAACGATTCCATTTCTTTCGGTTTAATTTGGTAAATATCTCTAGAAGGATTGTTTTCGTTGAAATTTAGATTGTATGTTTGAATCGCATCCTTTTTTATATCAGCGGATAATACACACGTGAATTCAATGTTATCTTTTGTCTTTTGATATGCGTCTATAGCATAACGAAAACCACCAATACCTGAACAGAAATCTACGTATTTGATATTGATCATATTTGTATATGTAACTTATTTTTTAAGTCATCTAGAGAATAAAAAGTATTAATTTGCATGACTAACCGAATCTCTTGGGACGACTACTTCATACAGACTGCTCAACTCGCATCTGTGCGGTCTCCGTGTGAGAGGTTGAAGGTGGGATGTGTCCTCGTGAAGAACAACCGCCTCATCAGTATGGGCTACAACGGATTTCTAGGTGGGTGCGAACACAAGTCCATCGTGAGGGATGGACACGAACAGGCTACGATTCATGCAGAGATTAACGCAATCACGGATGCGGCGAAGAGGGGTGCCTCCATCGATGATTGTGTGGCGTACGTGACCCATTACCCATGCCTAAACTGTTACAAGGCTCTAGCCAGTAGTGGAATCAAAAGGGTCTATTACAAAGAGGACTACCGAAACGACCCTGTCCTAGAAGAGTTGGGGTATGGGATTGATTTAAAGAAATTATCATCATAAACAGTAATGAATCCTGAAAACTTTCCTCCACACATCAAGCAACTGTTTCAAAACAGAGAATTGACGATGAACCAGAAGATGGCCACGTTAGCCGCATTTATGCCGGATATTCCAGGTATGCCCGAACCAGATGACCATCGCGAACTGGGTATGAAAATTAAACACCTCGCGGAGGAAGGGAAGATTCGTTTAGGTAAATTCGATAAAAACTTTATTCTCGAGGTTGAGACCGTGGCTTAATCGCCCACGTACTTTCCTTTCGGAACTTTTCATGATCGATTTCCTCGATCTTGAAAACTTTCATGATGAACTTCTTGATGGGGTTCACCTCCTTTCTGTCAGGTTCGTCCCCCTCATCCCAAGTAGGGGGTCGTCGTTTCCCTTCACCCGGGGCTTCTGTGGGCGCGACGAAGTCGTCTTTCTTAGCGTGAACAGTGACACGTGGTCGTATGAGATTGGGTCTTAAGATGAACATTTATATAAAGAGGATTTTCATCTTTAAACACCTAAGTAAAGAAGAGCCACGTCAAATGTATATCACTTACAAACATGAACTCCACTAACATCTTCGAATACATCCAGAACCTCGAGAAGGAGAACGAGGAACTCCGAAAGAAGCTTCTTGAGTATGAGAAGCCTTCCCTCTACGAGACGACTGCCCGAACCAAGACCTTCCAACTGAATGAGGACATCGCCAAGCACCTCAAGGAACTTGGTGAGATGACCTCCGACTTTTTCAAGGCTGCGGCGTACAACACAGCTGCGGACATCATCGCCACCCTCGACTTTGAGGTGCAGAATGGCGAGAGCCTCCTCGAGATTAAGGGTATTGGAAAGGGTATTGCCTCCAAGGTTGACCAGTTCCTCGATGAGTACTTTGACGATTCTGAATCTGTCGCCTCCAACGAGGGTCAGATTCTTGAGGAGTCTGACTCTGATGATGACTTTTTCATCTCCTACAACAGTGAATTGGCTGATGTGCTTGACAGTCTCGCCTACTACGAAAAGGATGAGCACAAAAGTGCGGCGTATGACCACGCTGCCAATATCATCGACCAGCTTCCGTTCAAGGTGACCAGTGGCAAAGAACTCGCGAAGGGTCCCAAGAAGGTGAAGGGTATTGGTAAGAGCATCTCTAATGTCATCGATGAGTTCCTCTCGACTGGTAAAGTGCAGAAGCTCGAGAGGTTCGAGAAGGGTGCTTCCACTAACGAGGAAATTGCGCGGGCTCTCGAAGATTATGCTGACGACCTCGAAGACCCTTTCAAGGTTCGTGCGTACATGAAGGCTGCTGAAGTCATCCGCAACCTCGACTACGAGGTGACGAGTGGTGAGGAACTCGCGAAGGGTCCCAAGAAGGTGAAGGGTATTGGTAAGTCTATCGCTGCTAAGATTGATAAGTTCCTTCAGATTGGTGTGATGAATTAAATCCAATTGGCTTTGGCCTTGACTTTTTTCCATTTGGGTTTCCTCGTGAGACGTGAGAGTAAATACACATAGAAGAGTAGGACACCCATCTTCCTTTTAATAAAGACCAATAATTTTCTCGACTAATACTAAAGAATGACTCCAGTACTCGTTTCTGTAGACAAGGCGGGTGATCTCAAAATCGGACGTAAGAAGTGCCGTCTCTACAAGAAGGATGAGGTGGTGAAGGTTGCCAAGAAGTATGGCATCAACACCGAGAAGAAGACTGTCAGTGAGCTCTGTGGTGCCATCAGGTCGCGTGCCAAGAGTTCTCCTATGAACAACATCCCCCTCGCGAAGCTGTACCCTGATGCTGCTAAGAAGCGTGCCGCTGCCAAGAAGCGTGCGGAAAAGAAGGCTCTCGACAGGAAGATTGCCGCCAACTTTATGAGGAACATGACCACCAGGATTCCTGCGCCCAGACCCAAGCCACGTAGCCCCAACCCATCCGCTGTTGCGCGTGCCAGGGCTAACGTTAAAAATATGATAGATAAACGTGTTTCTTATATGAATGTGGCTGGCCAGAGGATGATCAACCAAGCGTCTCCTCGTGCAGTGATGCGTATTGCTCGGGAACTTCGTCGTCTTCGCTAAGATCATTATAGACCTTCTCCTCGGTGTCGTAAAAGGTTTCGCTGTCTCCAATCATCATCTCCCTGACGGTTTGGTACAACACAGTCGAGAGTGCAAACTTATAAGCTAGGAACCCCACAAAAGTAGCTCCATAATCAAAGTCGAACGCGAATGGTGCGTTATTCCACGACACTTCAAACGCAGCGGCACCGAGAGGCGCCAAAAACTCCGCTTGAAATGTCGAATTTTCAAATTTGTCCACCCTATCCGATAGAAGGGTCACATACGCGTACGACGCAGCGGCTCCCAAAACGGCCGACACACCCTGGTCTGCCCCCTGTGTGATGAAGTACGAAGCACTCAGAGCCGTACCATATCCACCTGTAGACCTCTTGAGGGTTGTCTTGAGGCGGGAGTACTCGGTGGGGACGACGGGCTTGGTGAACGCGTAAGTGAGGGACATTCTGTACGAAAGTCACTTAAAATCTTTATCCGAGTTAATAGTAGAAATGCCGTGTCAACGTTGTAGGAAGAAGTGTGGTGTCCCCATCGATTGTAACTATTGTGAAGGCAGCTTTTGTCCGAGTTGTATTCACCTACCAAAACACGATTGTCAAGGTGCAGATATCAAGAAGATGAAGCAACGTAAGGAACTCGCCGAGAAAACGGCGTTCGAACCACCACCGAAATGCTTAAAGATTTGAACGCTATTTTTGTTAATGAAACGCTAAACAATCCAGTGGTCTATGACTTCGCGGGTTCGAATCCCGCCTCTGGTAATTTGTCATATAGACCAGAGTGTCCGAGCGGTTTAAGGAGCTGGCTTTAAGTGTAACATTCACAAGTTAAAGATTAATATTAATTATAATGTATGGAAAGTATAAAATGTTCAGTATGTGAACAATACAAACATATCGATAATTTTAATAATGACAAAACAGCACCCAATACTAGATATAATAAACATTACTGGTGTAAAGATTGTTTCATGAAAAAACAGAAGACACAATCATATCACCGCCCCGATTCGGAAAGTCGTTTCATAACAAGGTTAGTTGGTACATGTAAATCTCAAGCCAGGATCCGTGGTAAAAGACACCCTGAACGCGGTGAATGTTCTATCGATAGAATGACTATTCTTAGATTGAAAGAACAACAAAATAATAAATGCGCCGTTTCAGGTGTCGAACTAGAATGGAAACATCGTTGCCAAAATAAGGTATCTGTGGATAGAATAGACTGTACCAGAGGATACACTGAAGATAATATTAGATTAGTAACTCAACAAGTGAATTACGCTCTTTCAAATTTCGAACATGAATGGTTTTTCGATATGTGTAAAAATGTAGTAATACACAACCGTCTTCTTAACTCGAATAATTGATTCTGGCACTCATAGCTCAGTGAGCTTGAGGTCAAGGGTTCGAAACCCTTTGAGTGCAAAATTAATGTGTTCTTATTATAAATGTTGACTTGTATTTCAACATTTATAATAAAGCTTGTATATAGAGAGAGGATAAAGAGAGGAGACTCACCCCGAGGTTCATCATATAACATAAAGATTATGGACGAACCTAAACTATAATGACTCTCGGAATTAAGAAACTTTCCTTTGATGCTCTTCTTCCTACTCGTGGCTCCATTGGTGCTGTGGGTTACGACCTGTATAGCAATTGTGATTGTGTTATTCCGACATCGGAGAGGATGCTCGTCTCTACGGGAATCGCCGTGGTACTCCCCAACGGTGTATATGGGCGGGTCGCACCTCGTTCGGGACTCGCGGTCAAGCACGGTATCCAGGTCGGGGCTGGGGTCATTGACCCGGATTATACGGGGGAGGTCAAAGTCGTTCTCTTCAATCATGGAGAAAAGGACTTTGAGGTAAAGAAGGGAGACCGCATCGCACAACTTGTTCTCGAGAAGTGTGAGACACCCCTCATCGAGGAGATTAGTATCGTTGAGGATACTGAGAGGGGTTCGGGTGGTTTCGGTTCTACCGGCAATTAGAGAACCAAAGGTCTTCTGGTTGAGGCATGAAAAGGACACCTTTGGTCATCGTCATGAAAAGTTTGGCTTTGTTGACATCGGGGTAGGAGAGGAGCATCCATCGTTCCCAGAAATCCGCTCTGAAATAATCTTCCCAGTCTTCCTTTTCACTTTCTTCTACAGCCAACATACCCCGATGAATTTCGTGGTGGTTTGTTTCTATCCGCAACTTCTTAGGAATGACAGCCCCTTTTCTAATAAGATGTGCACGCATGAGACGAGCGTCTCCGTGATCGGGGTAATATTGAACCCCTTTCTGACCGAAATCAACAGCTCTTTTACTTGGGAGAATGACACGATACTTATGTGTCACAGATGGGCTTGGCTTAAGAACGACGTGCATATTACTTATACGTGTGAAAATAGAATGTACGAATACATCGCATCAGGTAATATACCCATTCGAGTCGGACAGGACGCAAAAGAAAATGATCATCTCACAAATATGAGTAATCCTGAACACTGGTGGATGCACGCGAGTGGGTACTCGGGTGCGCACGTTGTCGTATGTTATGAAGGTGAACGACTTCCAAAGGATGTCAAGAGAGATGCAGCCGTACTGGCCATACACCATAGTAAGACACCCGACTCAAAGATGTCTTGGGTAGACTTGGTGCGTGTTGAAAACGTATCTTCTCTGAAACAACATGGGCGGGTGACACTCGAAGGTGAAGTTGAACAATTGACAATCTTCGTGAGAAAGGAAAAAGAACGTTTGGAAAGAATCTTAAAAACGAAGCGACTTATATAGGTAGATGAATCACCAGGACTGGAATCCAGTTATCATCCACGGGAAAGCTGCCCCTGCTAACCAGAGACCCCCACCTAAACAGTATGAGCGCACGAAGGAGCAAAAGTTGGAGGATGAGGAGCTTGGTACACACAAGAAGGTACCACTCTCCATGGCGAAGATGATTCAACAGGGGCGTATTGCTAAAGGTTTCAAAACACAAAAAGATTTAGCAATCGCAGTTGGGGTGAATGTGGGTATCATAGGTTCGTATGAATCGGGTCGAGCCATCCCAGACCCTGGTATCCTTCAGAAGTTGAGAAGGGTTCTGGGTGTGAAGTTAAAGTAGACTCGAGTAGTGACCCGCGATGTAGTAAACATCCTCGAATCCAAGTTCCTCCAATTTCTCTGCCGCAAATCTGGCCCGTTGTCCAGTATTGCAGTAGACGAGTAAACCCTTCTTAGGGAGTTCCGTAGTGGTCTTTTCGTCCATCTTATTAACAGGAATGTGGAGTGCCTTGGGGTAGTGTCCTGCACGATACTCGGTGATCGTACGAACGTCGATGACCTTCTTTATCTTACCCTCCTTGATGAGCCGCTTGGCCTCAGAGGATGACACGAGATTTTGACCCATGAAAGTGTATGCGAGAGCTCCAGTGAGGGCGCCAGCTATGATGAGTGGTATCATTTAGTATTTGTGGGGATTTTAACTTTGACATGATCCATCTCAAAACAACACTGGGCGTGTCCATCATACGTTCTTTGACATGATTTACAGTAATAAAGGATAGGGTCGTCCATAGTATAAATGAACAAGAAAACAGCTGATGTGTCCACTCGTCTCACTCCTGATGAGTTTGCTAAGCGTTCAATGGATGGTCGTATAGAGGCGATGCGTGAGGCACTTAAGGGTGAAAAGGTTCAGTACAAGTCTAACTGTGACTCAGAGAAGTTCAAGGAGTTCCTTGAGGACCGACTCACAATTTGGGAGGGAGAGAAGAATAAGACCTTCTATGGAAAGAAGATGTATGAAAAGACGAAAACTTTGATTGACAACTGGAATTAATTACCAAAAGCGACACCAGCCATACCATTCTTGATACGAAGAATGTTATAGTTGACCGCATAAATACGATGAAGCTGGTTACCACCAGTGGGACTGTTGAGCACAAGCTTCGCGTTATCGATACGAGAGAAGTTAAGAGTACCCGTGGGTTGCATCTTGCTCATGGTGAGACAGAAAGGCCACGAGAATGTGGGAAGATCGTCAAGAATGTTGTCGGGGAGATCAGTACAGTGCATTTCAGCCACGACGTCGTGGTGGTAGGTGTTGGATGTGTTCTCAAAAAGAGCTACACCATTGATGTAAAGAGAAGATGTCGCAAAGTTGTACTCATCCGACCAGTTGCTACCCGAAGCTTCACCAGAAACAACGTGGAGAGACTTCACGGGGTGGTTGAAGTAGCTCAAGTCAATATCAGTGTCCGTGTTGGAGGCCAATTGGTACTGCGTTTGGGTAATGAGAAGTTCGTGTTCATTGTCGGTGAAAAACTTACGCTCTTCCGTATCCAGGTAGACGTAGTTACCATACACCTTGGGAGTATCGGTGGGAATGTAACCATCGCGACACTTCACACGAATCTCGACATCGTGATACTGGAGCGCCACGAGAGGGAGCACCTTGGTCCAGTCTTCACCGAAGAAGAAGGGAATCATGTAGTGGTTACCGGTGTTGTTTTCCTTCCGGGCGTTGGTCGTGACAGCCATCGACGCCTTCGCGGTAGTATCACGCATGAGGGGGTTGTGGACACCCTGAATGAAGAGGGAGTCGAGTTGCGACACCTTCTGACCACCGATCCACAGCGAAAATTCGGTGGGGCTGGCAGCGGCGTTGGAGAATAGACCCGTAGCATTCTCTTGAACCCCCGCGATACCGTTAGACTCGATCCAGATGTAGCTCATGAGATCACCCTTGGAGCGAATAGGAATGGAAACCTCGTTGTTCGCACCGAAGGTACCGATGTAATCCATACGCTCGGGCTTCATGGCGAAGTTGGTATGGCGCTTATAGTTCTGGCGGAAGAAACTGACCTGGGGATCACCCGTGATGTAGACATCCTGGGCACCCACCGACACGAGCTCAATTAAAGCGGCAGACATTTATTAGTAAATGATATTAAAATTTTGGCTCATTATAAACATATGGTGGTTTTCCAGGCTTTGACATGGGAGGCTCGAGATGTTGATGACGAACACATGATCAGTATTTTGGGAAAAACGGAGGATGGTAAATCTGTATGTGTGACGACTGTTTTCGAACCCTATTTTTTTGTAAAGTTACCCAGGGGTTCGACGGATCGTGACGTTCGTCTCCTTTACGATGACCTGAACAAACTTCGTCCAGATCATGTGACTGGGTACAGTGTCACCCAGAAGAAAGATGTATGGGGTTTCCAAAATAATGAGATGTTCGCGTACATGCGCCTCAACTTCAAGACCCTCGCGGATCGTCGGAAAGTTAATTCGGTGTTTGCGTACAATCGTGATTTCCGAAAGTATCACGTTTACGAAGCGAACCTCGATCCCGTCCTGAGGCTTATGCATCGAACAGGAATTCAATCTACTGGGTGGTTGGACACTGGTTCAGATTGTGTACGCTCCCATCTCGCGAAAGTCGATATCGATCTCTGGTGTAACGACTGGTCAACCCTGAAGCCGGTGAATCGTGATGACATCGCACCATTCGTGGTGGCATCGATTGATATCGAGTGTAATAGTTCGACTGGTAAATTTCCAAACGCGGACGTGACGGATGATGCGTGTTTCCAGATTGCCGTTTCACTCTGTACATTCGGGAGTGATGAACCGTACGAGAAGACATGTCTGTGTTACAAAAAGACTGAGGGACCGGATGTAGTGAGTTTTGGAACAGAACGTGAGATGCTCGAGGCGTTTCAGAAATATCTTCATGAAAAGGATGTCGACATCATCACAGGGTGGAACATTTTCGGATTTGATCTTGAGTACATCTATAAACGAGCCTTGTTGACAAACTGCGATGAGGAATTTTTCAACCTGGGTAAGTTACGCGAACCAGCGAGTGAACTCTTACTGAAAAAGTTAAGTTCGAGTGCTCTGGGTGATAACTTTCTCAAACTCCTTCCGATGTCTGGGCGTTTCATCTTCGATATGTTTCACGAAGTGAAGAAGGGATACAAGTTGGATTCCTATAAACTCAACGAAGTCTCAAAGTTGTATCTGGGTGATCAAAAGATTGACATGTCTCCAAAGGAGATGTTCGCGCGGTACAAGGAAGAAGACCCTGTAAAGTTGGGGGAAGTCGCAGAGTATTGTATTAAGGATACCTTACTCCCTCATAGACTCTTGAAAAAGTTGTGTACACTTCTCAACCTCTTGGAGATGGCGAAGGCGACATGGGTTCCCCTGTGTTTCCTCGTCGAACGTGGTCAGCAGATTAAGGTGTTTAGTCAACTCACCAAAAAGGCTCGCGAACTTGGATACATGGTACCCACGATCAAATACGGATCTCTTCCTGAAGAGCCATATGAAGGTGCGACAGTACTCGAAGCACAAAAGGGGGCGTACTACACTCCAATCACAGCACTTGATTTTGAAGCTCTGTACCCTTCAATCATGATGGCACACAACCTTTGCTATTCAACATTGGTGATGGATGAGTATCGTTATGGGAATATTGAAGGTATCACGTATGAGACGTTCAAGATTGGTGACAAAGTGTACAAGTTCGCACAAGGTGTGCCGAGTCTCTTACCCGCCATTCTTTTGGAGCTTAAGCAGTTTCGCAAAAAGGCGAAGAAGGATATGGCAGCCGCGACGGGGTCTATGAAAGAAGTGTACAACGGCAAGCAGTTGGCATACAAGGTTTCGATGAACTCTGTCTACGGTTTCACGGGTGCGGGTAAGGGTATTCTTCCGTGTGTACCGATCGCATCTACGACGACATGCCGGGGTCGTGGTATGATTGAAGAGACGAAGAATTACGTAGAGGCAAACTTTCCAGGTGCGAAGGTTCGATACGGAGATACGGATTCTGTCATGGTCGAGTTTGATGTGGGTGACCGCAAGGGTGAAGAAGCTGTCAAGTATAGCTGGGAGATTGGTGAACGCGCGGCTGAAGAATGTAGTGCCCTGTTTAAGAAGCCAAACAATCTGGAACTCGAGAAGGTGTACTGGCCCTATTTCCTGTACTCTAAGAAACGATACGCCGCAAAGTTGTGGACCAAGGGAAAAGATGATCAGATGCATATGGATTACGTAGATATCAAGGGTCTTCAGGTTGTTCGTCGAGACAACACACCCCATGTGAGAGAGGTGTGTAAGGAACTTCTTGACGTCGTGTTAACTTCAAGTGATCCTGGTCCACCCAAAGAACTCGCGAAAGAACGCGCGATTGAGCTCCTCTCCGGTGATGTACCAAATGATAAACTGGTACTGAGTCAGTCTCTTTCGGACACGTATAAGGTCAAGGGTGAATCCGTTTCTGTGACGAGTCCTGAAAGTGTGAACATTAATCAGTCACACGTACAAGTCGTCGTCAAAATGCGTGAACGTAAACCCGGTTCGGAACCACAATCGGGTGACCGCGTACCGTATCTTTTGACCAAGACGGACGACCCAAAGGCGAAAGCATTTGAAAAGTCGGAAGATCCAAAGTATGTCGAAGAGAATGAAATACCTATAGACTATCTGTACTACTTTGAAAATAAATTTTTGAATCCGGTATGTGATCTTCTCGATCCACTCTACGAGAATGTGAAACAGGAGATTTTTGGAGAGATTCTCGAACAACATAAACCGAAAAAGAAGAGTGTTGGTCCAGCACTCAGTACGATGAAAAAGGATCAACTCATGGAAGAGTGTAAGAAAATGGGTCTCGACGATTCAGGAAAAGTTGCGGATCTGCGAGAAAGGATTAAAGGAGCTCGAACGGGGACGATCGAAGACTTATTTAAAAAATACGAACAAAATAGTAGTAAGACATGAGCCGATATGAAAAGATAGACGATCTCATCGACGAAGAAGTCAATCAACGTCTCGTCGCGATGATGAATGAATACGTCGATATCATCTCAAAAAAACACGCAATTTCTAAAGACCTACTTCTTAAGGACATACCCGAGACGTTTTCTGGCATGATCTGCAAGGGGACAAAAACAGACGGAAGGCGGTGTACATTCAAAGGTATTCATAGTGGATATTGTAGACACCACGCGACCCAAGTCGGTCGACTGAAGCGGACATCACTCACCAGGAGTCATAGTCATAACCATGGACCCGAAATGATGTATGTCAAGAATTGTCCCGGGTGTGCGTTTTCAAACGAGCTTATAGATTTGAGTACCATGATTGGTAATGAGTAAAACTGATATCCTACTAACATCCATAAATACATTTTATAGCGAAGAGGAAAACAGGTCTAAATTGTTAAACATCCTAGATAAATCGAGTGGTATATCTTTGCGAAACCTTGAATGGTTCATCACCAATTACGCGAAGAAGAATCATATTTCGTTTACGACGCGTGACGGTAAATTGTTCACGGTACACTGCGCATACAAATCAAGTCTGGATGGATACAGTAAAAAATTATTTGATCCATTTTGTCGTTCGGAAAAGTTTCCGTATGTCGTTCCGGGTACATCTCATGAAATTCATACAACGCTCGCACAGTTGAATTTCATCAAATGGTGTATTAAGAATAATATCATCGAATACATCAGTAATAACAAGACTAAATTGTTCACTAAACAAGTGACATAAATCCGCGTTCGAATGTGAATGTCTGGTAACCCGTGTAATACATATTCAAAGAGTACGTCTTCGTATTTACGTCAACTAGAGCACCCCCGAGTTTCACTTCTATGTTTGTTTTGTCTGACTGTATCTGACTAAAATCCAAGTTTCCCGATGGTTCCACATTTATTGGATTCATCGAGAAACTATACGTGTAAATATTCCTGATTGGCCTGGCCAATCTGTTTCTGAATGGCACGAGATACTTGAAATATGTATGATTTGTGTTGGTGACGTTTGGAAGTCGGTTACCGTTAATGTAAAAACTCGCAGAGTCCATGATTGGATAAAAGAATGTTTGTTGGTCATCGAAATTCACGTTCGAGGAAAAATTGAAACGATTTTGAAACAGCATCCTTTCATTTAAACTCGATGTACCGATCGCGTCATTGGCATTTTCATATTCAGTGTTTCGTAAAAACCAGTGAATACACTTGACTGGAATGTTCGGTACGAGGTTGTTTACGATTGTCGACGCACCAACTTCGTTTACTGCTGATGAATGTCTCTTCACAAGGTCTGTCACAAGTATCTGCCTTTCATTCGCGAGAAAGTTTCTCTCTTCGGGACTGACTGTAATCTCTTCGGTGATGAGATCAAATACGGGTAGTGATAGGGTTCCGTTGAAATTGGTGAAGAATGTTTGAGGGTGAAACTCTAGTTCAAACTCAATCTTCTGGCGATGGATCGCACATACGGGGAAGTATGGGCGATTGGGTTTGTTGGATGAATATTCATCACTCGCATATTTTCTCGAAAAGAAAAAGTGAAGGGGAATGACAAGATCGGCACTCGATCGCGCGTATTCTTCGTTCCGACTCGATTCATCATAGCCTATGTTTCGATTTACAAGAAACCTATTCGCAACCTTTTCGGAAATTTCTAAATACAAATCATCGTAAATAATTCCCCAGTCATCATAAATCTTTTCAACCTCGATATCATCCACGAACATCGTCACACTCTTCAAAATATGCCGTCCTAGTTGATCTGCGTAATTTCCATTCGCTATACCGGGCATGGTAATACTCAGCCACATGTTACTGAGAAGATCACCCATATTCATGGGATTGAATGGTACTTTAATGGTTTGTGCGAACGGCCACCCGGCGATGTTTCCATTATTGATAACCTTCCGAGACCGATGGTATTTTCGAAACTCAGAATGTCTTTGTGACTCGTAATTAAAGAACGATTCGTCTGGGTCTTTGGAAAGGAGGTGCGTATCCTGCTTTCCAATAGCCTTAAGGGAAATTTTAGCAGCCTCACCCATATCTACTTACTGCTCACATATTTTTAATATCCGTTTTCCACATCGTGATGTGACTCGTCTTAATCATTTTCTCGAGTTCCACATTCGCCTGTCTTGCCTCATCCATGAGTGCTTTGACGCGCTCTTCCGTGTACTCAACAGTCCTCGTGTTAAGGAGATAATCCCACGAACCATCAATCTTTGGGAATGTCGTAGACATCTCCTTCTCGAGGTCCACCTTCTTCCTTTTGAACACCACCAACTTTTCTTCGATGACCATCGTCACAAACCTTGACTTGAGACTACACATCTCAGCCCTCCTTTCGAGAACATCGATGAGGTGCGCCTTACGCTTCTTGTAGTGTTCGAGGCGCAACTCCACAAAGTCTTTCAGGATTTCTTCGGGACTCTCGTACTTGTGGATACCCCGGGTGGGGTGAAACAGGTGCATGTTTGACGTGTGGAACGTCTTTCGCATCTTGAGGTCTTTGAGAAGATCCTTCCCCGAGTACCCAAAGATTTCAAAGTCCACATCCTCGGTGGTACTGTTATTCGTGTAGCTCGTGATCATCTTCTTCTCCGTGAGGGTATCCAGATACTCCTTGTAATCTTGGGTCCAACGACCCGGAGGAAGTTCAGTCACTTTGAGTCTGGAACCGGTATCTCTCCAAACACCTTCAGTCACCCAAAGACCTCCTTCATCCTTGAACACCTTGCCCTTGAAACCCCTGAACCATGGTTTCATGGGTACAAGCTCTTCACCACCCAGGATCTTCTTGATGTTCTCCTTGATGTCATCGGGGTTGAATGGTGGCACATAGCAACTGAATCCCGTCCCAATCCCTTCCGTCCCATTCACAAGAACCATTGGAAGAGTAGGCATGTAGAAGTCTGGTTCGATTGAGCGACCGTCATCGTCCAAGTAATTGAGGATGGCATCATCCTTGGGGTCAAAGAGTTTTCGAGCCTCTTTGGTGAGCTTCGTGAAGATGTACCTCGTTTGAGACGCATCCTTGCCACCCATAAGCCGTGTACCAAACTGACCACAAGGTTCGAGGAGATTGATGTTGTTCGAACCCGTGTAGTCGTTGGCCAACTTTACGATCGTCTCAGCCAGAGACACTTCGCCGTGGTGATACGCACTCTTTTCAGCCACATAGGCTGCCAGCTGTGCCACCTTCATTTCATCTCGAAGATTCTTCTGGAAACAGGAGTACATAACCTTACGCTGGGAAGGTTTGAGACCATCCGCCACGTGAGCGATAGAACGTTTGAGATCCGCCAAAGAAAAGTTCACCAGGTCCTTGTGTACAAAGTCAGTGATATCCAACTGTTTTACGTCACCATAAGGAACCTCGAGTTGGTCAGCATCCTTAGCAGTACTCTCGAGAAGCCAAGACTTTCGGGCATCCGCCTTCTTTTTGTCAAAGGCGAGTACGATGGAGTCATCGGTCATCGTGTCCACGTCAAACTTCACAGTCAGATCTTGAATCTTCTTGAAGTACTCACGAGCTTCAGCAGAGGTAGAAGTACCGAGACCCTTGTAGTACTTGATTTTCCACCCCTGTTTCCCCGAACCGTACCACGTTCTGAAAGCCGAGTCAGTGTAGAATGACTTGGTGTCAGAACCTTTTGTGGCTTTGATGATCGGTGTCACCATCGATACCACGAAATTCAGTTTCAAAAGACTGGGCCAGAAGTAGTGGATCATGTTGAGGATGAGACCCTTGATGTGACTTCCATCGTTATCAGCATCTGTCATGATCATGAGACGACCATAACGGAGCTCAGAGACATTCATGTATTCCTTACCCTGCTGAAGGCCCAAAATCTTCTTGAGGTCGTTAAACTCTTGGTTAGATGTGAGCTGTGCGACCGAAGAGTCTCTCACGTTCTTACACTTACCCCTGAGAGGGAAGACACCGTAGTGGTCTCGACCCACCACGGAGAGGCCAGCGACAGCGAGCGTCTTCGCCGAATCACCCTCTGTCACGATCAGCGTACACTTCCCAGATTGTGCCGTACCAGCCTTGTTCGCGTCATCCAGTTTGGGGATACCAGTAATCTTAGACTTACGAGCACCATCAGTCTTCTTGAGTTCCTTCATCTCCTTGAACTTTGAGAGTGCTGTGAGTTCATCGGCGATACCGGTTTTCAAAACATTCTTCACAAAGTTTTTAGGTGGTTCAAACTTCGAACCAAAGTCGGGAGCCTTCGAGGTACACTCAGACTTGACCTGGCTCGAGAACGTTGGGTTCTCGAGGGTTGCCCTGACGAAGATGGTAAAAGCGTTCTTCACCTGTTGGGGCTTCAACTTAATCTTCTTCGCCATGTCCTCGATGATTCCGTTGGCGATGTGATTCGCGACATGGTCAACATGGGTTCCACCCTTCATGGTACAGATACCGTTGACGAAAGAGACCTGCTCGAGTCCATTCTCCGAGGGTCCAATGCACACCGACCAGCGGTCTCCGGTGACAGAGGCAACTTCTTGAACACCTTCATGCATCTTGGCATAGGCTTCAAAGTTTTGTTTGGGAAGAACATCTCCGTTAAACTTCACTTTACAGTTCTGAGTCGTACAAATGTTCGCATCCCAAACGCGTTTCTGGAAAATGTTGTAGATGGTATCGTCCATTTTGGACATTCCAAACCTCTTCCACTCGGGTGTGAATGTAATGGAGACAGACGATGTGGCACCCGAATGTTTTTTGATTTTTGGTGGGTCACAGACCGTCATATTCTTCGACCACTTCTGGGTATAGGTCTGCTTCATCTCATGATCCTTGATGATAACGGAAAAGTCACTCGAATAAATGTTCGCCAACTTGGCACCGTACCCGTTGCGACCTCCAACAATCCTTTTTTGAGTGTCATCATAGTTGGTACTCGTGAGGAGGTGTCCAAAAACGAGTTCGGGATTCCAGAGACCTTCCTTCTCATGCATTTTTACAGAAATCCCACCGAGAGGGCCATTGTTCTCGATGGTCACGGAACCGGACTCCTTATCGATGGCGACGGAGATGGAACTGACCTGTTTGGGATGGAGAGAGTTGCGGTCGATGGCGTTGACGAGGATTTCATCAAAGATTTTCAAGAGGGCTGGGGAGTACTTCAAGTTCTTCTTGGTGAAGGTAGAACCATCGAGGATCCAGTAGGGTTCTGTACCCTGCTCGACTGGACCGACGTATGAGTCAGGTCTCTTGAGAATGTGTTCGATGTGGGTGAGTTTTTGGACACTCTCCATACTTCCTTGGATTTATTACAATTCTAACTTTTAACTTAGGCTCTCATTTTGTCCAACTTACTTTTAAGTTTTGCCTCCTCCAACATCAAGTCAAGATACTCATCGGTCAATTCAGGTCTTTGCTCTTGGCACCTGGTTAGATAATTGATGTCTACTTCAAACTCATTTACAACCATATCAGGGTCTATGTAAAAAAACTCACCATTGGGTGCGCGGACATGTGCGTAACGAGCATGAAAAATGTCCTCAAGTTTTTTTGTCTTACAAGAAGACGTCGTAGTTTTGTTTTTTATCATTGGAAATGGAGATTTGAATGTTTTATAGATTTTAAACTTGTATGGAACACCTGTATTGAGTTCACGAATTCTTTGAACAGGATGTATCGATTCACCGATTTTCACCTCAGGAAAGGACTCTGTTGTGAGAATGTATATGTGAGAGGCATCCGGTAACTTCTGAGATGTTCGAGAAAGACCGAGAAATCGCTCCACGTCCTTGACCGACCTCAAGGGTGAGGAAAGATTGTTCTTATCATGGTCCGGTCCGTAGTAATATGGATCGGGTCGAGCTCCCTCTTTACGTCTCTGGGAGTACCTGACTTCCCAACCATCGGGGAGTTCAAAACCATGCTGGTCAAGGAGATGCCTTTTTAATTTCTGAAGATGATCCATTTTGCTTAAAAAAATCGATATAATTCTATCCACTTAGGGGTATATGTTCACCCTCGCCTCTGTTCAGCCTACCGTCAAACTCGAGAAGCGTATCAACAAGGCTGTTGTCGGGACAGCTGTGAAGGTCATCGACAGAGTGTACAAGGACCGTGACTACACCAGGTTCTATGTCCTCGAGACGGTCGCTCGTGTCCCTTACTTTTCATTTGTCTCAGTTTTACACTTGTATGAGTCTCTAGGTGTGTGGCGAAAGGCTGACTTCTTGGAGACACACTTCGCACAGACAATGAACGAGTACCATCATCTCCTCATCATGGAAGACTTGGGTGGTGATGAGCGCTTCGTGGACCGATTCTTTGCACAGCACACGGCATTCGCATACTACTGGCTGACGTGCCTTCTGTATGTGGTGTCCCCAAGAATGGCTTACAATCTCTCCGAACAGGTTGAGGAACATGCCTATCACACATACGATGAATTCCTCAAACAGAATGGGGCGAGTCTATCACTGGAGCATCCACCAGCTGTGGCTGTCAATTACTACGACGATGTCAACAACTTGTACGATGTTTTTACCCGAGTTCGAGACGATGAAGGTGACCATGTGAAGACGATGCAGGACTGTCAAAACTTTCTTGAGGTAAAGTAAGAAGCGAGATGTATTTTTACTTGCTCATGGCCATCGTGGTTCTCATACTCGTCATGCAGAACAGGTCAAGGGGTACTAAGAGCTCAATCGAGAAAATGGTGAAACAGGCGGCACAGTATGCCATCACGGCGCAACAGGATTCATCACCGGTATTGTCTGTTCGTCACGCGAACTACGCCGTCGGTCATCTTCACGCTCTGGGTAACATCGCCACGGACACACAGATTCATAATGCGACTGGGATAGATGTCAAAAAGTTTAAAGAGCATATCATGAATGTTCAAGAGATGGTCACGAAGAAGACTGTCGATAAGTTCCCAGATTTTGAAGGACACGTCGACATGTACCTTTCTGAAATCGCATAAAAAACCTAAGTGAAGTGTACTATCTCAAAAACCAAGAAACAAAAATGGATGTCATCCGTGATACCATGTGGGAGCGCTGCCTCGCTGATGCGGCTAAGATGTACCGCATCAGCGAACCAGATGAGAAGTGTGTTCAACTCGCGAATGCGACTTGGATCATGAAAAAGAAGTACTTGGAGCATGAGAAGAAGAAGGATTCGAGACAAATTGTCGTGATTGATAAACCACCGGATGTCGTCAACGAACAGAGAACATCGAAGAAAATCTGCTGTGCGACGACGATGACGGGAAAGCCCTGTTCCTTCAAGGCTGTGTGTGGAGATTACTGTAAGAAACACAGTATCAAAAATGTACAGTTGGGTACCAAAGCAGATGTGAGTAAAATTAAAATCCACGATTAATAGAAAGATGATGCTAGACCAGGAGAGTCTTAGACCTGTAATAATAGCGATGGCACTTTACATCACTATCAACATTCTCATACCTCGCATAGTTAAGCAACCCGTGGGTATTCAAGTCATCGACGATCTCGTAATGAAGATTATCGCTGAAAAGGATTCAATGATGAGTGGTACCATCCTCATCGGCCTTATCGTTCTCGCCACCAATTACATTCAAGATGAATTCTTTTAAAACATTCTCCCGTCCCACGAGTTTTTTTGTGTGTTCGTGATCCATGTGGCGAACACGATTGTCATACGCATGTCTCATGTACTCCAAGAGTTGGTCAAAGTTTGGGTCTCCCCAAACCATACCCTTTTTGAAGAGGAAATCATCCTTCTCCAACTCTTGAAGTCCACACTCGATCGTATATGGTGTTTTGATGTATTCAGACGCTCCACCATACTCTGTGATGATGACCGGTTTATCCCGGAGTGCGGCTTCAACCGCACCCATACCCACACCCTCAGAATGTGAGAAATTCACGTAGCAATCACAACGTTCGTGGAGTCTATCCATCGCTTCGTCGTCGAGTAGACCGTTGATGACCTCAACTCTAGGAAGTTGAATATGTACATCCGTCTTAGCGGTAGCTTTTATTACGAGACGTGTATTGGGTTCGTTTAGACGAATGAACGCCTGAAGAACTTCGCGAAACTTTTTACGGGGATCCACGATATTCCCGATGTGATAGAACGTATACGGTTTTTCAGGGGGTTGTGGGATGTGTGCGTGGATCACATAGAACTCGTTTTCAGGAAACTGTCGAGAAAGAACCTTTTTACAGAATTCGCTCGGTACAGCGACTCTCTTAAACTCGTTCATGATCAGGCCGTAATCTTCATGGACGGTTTCAGTCTCACAGACGGTCATACAGGCCAGGTTTTTTATACGCCGCTTCGCATGTTTGAGATACTCCAGATGTTCGGGAATCGGAAGCATGAAGATGAGACCATTATCACATTGGGGTAGCTCCTTTCCGATCACGTAATAGGCGGATTCAATACCAAAAAGTTTCGTGTACTTCTTTGCGTGGTGACCAATCCCCGTATTCAGCGCAGGACCGATCACGATCATTACGTTTAAAGATTATCTTTCTTTTATATATATTACGATGGAATCTCTTCGCACAGAAATTGAAACTGAACTCAAGCGCACTCGTCTCGATAAGACTCGTCTTTACGGTCTTCTTCTCAAGATGATTGATGTTGGTGGCACCGGTGGTTCGGTCACACCTGGATCTCAGGGTCCCCAGGGTTCTACAGGTGCTCGAGGCCCATCCGGCCCCGCTGGCCCCGCTGGCCCCACTGGCCCCGCCGGTCCTGCCGGTCCTGCCGGTCCTGCCGGTGAATGCAAGTGCACCTGTTCCAAGACGACCACGGCCACGACGAAGAAGGCTCCCGCTAAGAAGAAGGTTGCGACCGCTTCGGTAGCCTAAATGAATATAAAGTTGTAATCCTTATTATAAATACATGCTGGCTATTACCCCATTGCGTATTTATAACACGGCTGAAAGACACTGGCGTCAGTACTCACCTGAAACACCCAGGCGTCCGATTGTCGTAAAGGCGGCTTCTCATGTGAAAGCCGAACCTACCGAAATTGAAAAACTGAAACTAGAGCTGAAGAAACATAGGGAAGCTGAACAGAAGATTAAGAGACATGCGAAGTGGATGTTGCGCTCAACTCAGTCGGCTCACAAGGATGCGAATGATATCATCGAGATTATCAAGGATTTGTATGGTGATGATGCCTATGAGTCTCCATAAATTTCTAGGATGTCCCGAACGAGGGGACTCCTCTCAATATCCTTGAATTCAAACTGGATATATTCGATACGTTTATGGTTTTTACCTGATATACGTTCGCATATATCCTTGAGACCGTTTTCTTCATACTTTCTGTCATGCTGTTTGAGGTCACCCGTGACGACCATCTTTGTACCTTCACCGATTCTCGTCAAAAGCATCTTCATCTGGTTGGGGGTGGAGTTTTGCATTTCATCTGCGATGATGAAGGCATCCTTGAAGGTTCTTCCACGCATGTATGCGAGAGGGCAAATTTCTATGATTTTCTCTTTGATCATGTATTGGATGTCATTTTGCGTGTAATATTCGGCAAAGATGTCCATGATGGGTCTTGTCCATGGATCCATCTTTTCTTCCATGGTACCTGGTAGAAATCCTATGTCCTCTTCCACGGAAACGACTGGACGAGTCATCACGATTCGCTTATATGTTCGGTCGTTGTACCCTTGTATGGCTGCACAACACGCTAACATCGTCTTCCCCGTTCCCGCTGGTCCCACTGCGAATATCATGGGTTTGCTGATACTGTACAACACGCGGTTGTAATTTCTCTGATTGTCACCCTTAGGAATTACAACTGGATGTACTTCCTCGAGTTCCATTTCTTCCTCGAAAATGTCGGTATCGCATGATGATGAGATGCGTTGTTTTTTTCGACCTCCCATACTTTTTACGCAGAACTTTTATTCACCCACCATATGAAGCCACCAAAAATTGAAGCGAGCAGTGCCACCAGGAGACCAAATGAAAACTTTTTTGGTTTTTCATCTGGGGGTTTATCTGGTAACTTCTGAACATTTTCATTGAGGGTGTCTATTTTTTTGAGAAGTTTTTCAAGTGCTCGAAGAATTTGAAGTTCGCGGTCTTTGGGTTTTTCTTTGACATTTACTGTTGTGATTTCTAGAATCATATACCATTTCGCATCCGGTTGAAGTTTTACATAATCACCATCATCTTGTTGTTCAAAAATTTCAAAATTCAACTTTTTTATAGAGATTGGGTTGAAATAATTCTGATGACGATGAAAAAATTTCGCTTGTTTATCTCTCAAAATAATTCCATTACTTCCAGTGAAATGTCGTTCCAAAGGAACCCGAGCCATAACTTGTCCATGTCGCTCATCAAGAATTTGTGCCACTTTAGGAATTTCAGGGCAAACAATATCTATAAATTTTGCAATATCCGTATTCAGGTTAGAACTATTTTCGCCAACTTGTGTGATATAGAAATCAACCATTTTGATTCCCATGACCCTACCCATATCCTCAACGTGTGTATTTGATTCGAGTGTGAGATCAAGAGAAAATGTATTATTCGTCCCATTAACAAAATTTGAATCCAGCATGATATACTGAACTTTTTTCGGTATATCTTCAGGGGACATTCTGTTATATCCCCCGAAAAAAAAAGTTGACGTAATATAATTATGAATAGGAGGATAATCTTCATTGTCATTATCGTACTCGCGATCGCGGCGGGTGCGTATTGGTATATGAACAACGGGCTAGAGTTGCCCACGAGGGCTTCCGTTTCCACCCCCATGCCCGCACCCGCGCCCATGCCTGCACCCGCCCCTACACCCACCCCAGCCATGACCCAAGAGCCTGCCATGACCCAAGAGCCTGTTCAGGTGAAAGAGCCCGTGGGATCTCACCCATTCGCCGGTGATAAATTTCTCGTCACAGGAAACGATCAGAGTGCTGTGATCGTCCCCATCGAGCAGGATAAGCGTTTCCGGATCGATACGTCGGGTGCCAGGACAAACGACATGATGATTCGCTTGGAACCCATCGAAGGTGCGGACAACACATATTTCATGTTTTCCGTTGGGTTGAGCAAATACATCAAGTACTCCAACAATGGTTTTGGGTACAGGTCTTCTAAGCCCACGACGTATCATTATAAGATTAAGTTTACCCCCGTCGGTGATAACTATGCGATGTCGTACGTCAACAACGATGGAAAGGAATACTTTTTTGGATACAACGGTGACGAGATGAAGAGTGATGTGAGCGTTACGGAGATTATTTCGACCGGTCTTGTTAATATTATCGACTCCGACGTTACTGGGTTTATTTTACCTGGAAACTTCGGGAGCAACCCCGACAACTTCAAAGAGTACGGACCTGCCGAGGATGATGAAGCGATCGCCGATGTTCAGGGATGTCTCAAGAGACTGAATGAAGTCGACTTCGATGAAGAATACAAGGAGAGTATTCTATCCGTGGCCTACAACAAGGAAGCCGAAGCGCCATGCAGGGCGTACCCCCAGAGTGATTCGTACTCGTACAAGGAGGGTGCCACCGGGTGGGTGACCACATGTGTCGACAAGACAAAGGATATAAAACAGGGATGCTTACTGTAAATATGATTCCATCGATCGCGAGGAATACGATTATTTTCACGGGAAGTCTTTTTATATATGGTGTTTGGGATTTCATCCGTCTCATGAAGTCGTATAAAAAGAAAAAACCATAATATTTCAAATATGCTCTTCACCGCTATTTGCAATACTATGATCGGGATGGGTCCATACTATCTTGAATCGACATATAAATGGTTCAAGATGGCTCTATGGGATGCTCCTACGCGTGTATTTCTCGACATTCAGCTCGAGCAAATGAGACTTGAAAGAAACCTAAGTGAAGACCTCGACCCCGAAGAAAAGCAAGAATGAAAGAATACCACTTCCCTGTCGTCACCGACGAGTATCGGATCGCTTTTCTCCAAGCGACTGAAGCCCTCTGTCCGGACGTCCAACGCCTTATTTGGCACGAAGTTCTGTACTGCACCCAACCTATCGACCCTCCACCCACACCTAGGAAATGTCCAACTTATTCCAGGCTGTCGTCGGCTTCTTTGCCCCGAAACCTCCTCTCGTTGCTAAACGAAAGTTGATTGAAGCTGTCAACGACTGCGGTGAGAAGAGGTACATTGAAGTTGAGAGGGTTGTCGACCGCCGTGAAAATCTCGAAGTCCTCTCTACGAAGTGCAAGAGACTAATGTCCTTCGTAAAGAAGAAGAAATGGGATGAGACCATGTACACTCGAATTATACGTCTGTCTGACAGGATTCGTCTCTCCATGTACAAGAATGACGACATCACCCCCCTATTTGAAGAATTTGAGAGTGTTGAGAACTTTTTCAAGGGAAGTTCAAAGTCCAAAATGAACCTAAGTAGCCTCGATAGTGTGTAATTTTCAAGATGAATCATGCAGAATTTAATGAGCCTGATAGACAAGAACGCGGAACTGATGCCCGAGGGGGATTATCTACAGATGTGTCGAATAATGAAGGAACTCCATCGAAGCGAGAAGACCCTCCTCGTGACCCCTGACGTGGTCGGTGAAGATTTCATCATGACCACTGATGCTCTCAACCACTGTCACAAGTGGATTGTGGCGACAAACGCACTCCACGATGCCTATATCGAACACGAGAAAGACCCTGAAAACAAAGTGAAAGCTGGAATCTTTGGACAACTTCGAGAAGCTACCAAGTCTTATTGGCGAGAGTTTACCCAAACGTACGGATACGAAGAACTCATGTGGTTTGTACACCGAGGTACAATCGCACAGCGACACTATAGACACCTAAGTTCAGTAGAAAGAATGTAATTTCGAGTCAAAATGGACCTCTTCCACAAAATCATCGACCTCGTTGATAAAAACTCGAGTGTCATCCCCGAAGGGGACTATCTCGAGTTGTGTGATACCATTAAGAAATTACGAGATAAAGTCAAACCCCCGTCATTTCTTATTGATCAGACTGAACCGATGGTGCTGGGTTCATTTGATCCGGAGTTGGATGAGTATGTTCGAAGTTTGCATGCTGAGTGGAGTTCGACAGATACGGTGGTGCCGACGGGTCAAGAGTAGCCGAAGTGCGTGGTTCCATGTGCGCTGATGGGTCAACTGTACCTGGTGCATGTAATACTTTTAGTCTCATGAGTTCTTGTAATTGAATATGTATCTGTTTGAGCTCATTACAAATTTTCACATACACCCACTCTCTCTTCGTCGGGAACATCTCATCATCCATGATTTCCATGATCTTTCGTACATGTTCCATACCTAAGTGGAGTACAGAAATTATAATTCTATATTACACGATGGATACCATTATTGAAAAGTTCCGAGAGGAATTCATCGTTGACAGAACCAAACACAACCTTTCGGAAGAGACGTACCGCAAACTCTGTGAATTCTACACACAACTTTGGGCTGAACATCACATCTAAGTTAAAAAAAATAACACTCTATTACAAAATGTCACTTGTTCCCATCAAGTTGATTAAGAACGTTCCAGTGAGAGACAAGTTGCTGAAAATCAAAGATGAAACCCCCGAAATTGACAAGAACGATTACATCGAGTCAAGGATTGGCACAAATGTAAAGGCTCGCAACCTTCTTGCTATAGAAGATGCTTCTGAGATTGCCAAGTACTATCTCCACAAGAAGGGTGTATTCGAGCGAATCGCCAAAGACATTAAGAAGGAATCTGGGAAGGATTTTCGTTTCCTGTTCCGCAAGACATCTTCAATGGAAAAACGACCCCTAGCCGCGAAGGGTCGTGATGGTATGGATTACATTCTCATGGAACATTCGTACCCCGATGGTTCGGGACACTACGGTATGTCTCGGGTGAATCACACCAAGAAGACTGCGTTAATTTATGATTCGATGACAAACTCAGATTCTGACTTTGAGAATCCACTCAAAGCCCTGTTGGGTAAGGGCTATACCGTGTCAGTTGGGACAATCCATGGGTGCTACCCTCGCTTGAGGAACGCGACCAGTGTGGATCTGAATCCTCAACCTACAGGTGGTTTTGTGTCTCAGTCGTTCAACCAATTCAAGAGTAAGAACTTTGCTGGTGGTCGCGGGGGTGTTCCCAAAAAGCACATGGAGGAAGCGTTCATGATTTCCCAATATGACGAACTTTCCCAACATCACTTTTGCTACATGGAGTCGTTCCTCGCGTTGATGGTGAATCTTGGAATGGTGAAACCTGGTCCCCAAGACCCTCGCGAACGCCTTGAGTATGTCAAGAAGTTCATTTGGGGTGTGATTCACAAGTATGTTCCAAAGTCCAGTCGTGGTACAGTTCATTGGAAGTATTTCGAGAAACACTTCCCATACATCCTGGAGACCATGGGTTCCGATGGTAAACGTCTCCCTATGAAACAGGGTTTCATTCAGGTTCCGCCCACGAAGGGGTCTGTCAAGTTCAGATTGAAGAAGATGCGTACACGCAGTGATATCGACTCATCATGGACTCTCAAGAAGATTGTTGACTGGTCGAGGGGTACACGTAAGTGGATTGCACCTAAGTAGAAACAAAATATTGTAATTTTCAAGAAAAAAATGGGTTCTACCCGAAGCCACCCACTCCCCACCGGTATTTTCGTTGAGATGAAGCCCTCCCCAAACGAGTTTGATGACTGGACTGAAGAGGATTTTGATAATGAAATCAAAAGACTTCGGGAACGTATCAGAGAACTCGAAGCCAAAAAGGTCAAGTGTGACGACGACGACGATGATATCATGAATGACCCAGACGTCCGTGAGATGGTTGAAAATGGTGAACACACTTGTCACATGTTTGACGCACCTTGCCAAGCATGTGAAGATGATGAGGACTAATCATTCACAAGTAGGTCAATTTCATGTTCGTATGTTTGAGAGAGTAGGATAGTTTTCAAGTCTCTTGTGAATGTAATAAACTTTTTTGGGATGTCACCCCATAAACGCTCATTAGATACAAAAGCATCAACAGCTCCATCCCTCAAGAGGGGTTCGAGGAGTGTCCAATTGGGTTCGTTGTACTTGATTTTAGTACATCCTCTCGCAAACCTTCTTGAGTAGATGTACCATGCAGCGATACTCTTGTAGATGTTTATAGGTTTCTTCCCCTGTTCGAGACACTTCCGAAGAGAAGGTACCACAAACGTGTGAAACTTTGTGAATCCGTCCATACAAATTCTATCAAGTTCGTCGACATTGCTTGCGTTCGAGAAGCGCTCTTCAACTTTGTCGACGTACTCATAAATGTCAAAGGGAATGTCACCCTCGATGGAGGGAATAATCTCTCCATATTGAAGTTGTTTGAAATGGCGTCGGTGTGTCGGGTCATTCATGACTTCATCGAATGTGTCATACCCTGAGAGAGCACCGAGGTAGGCGAGAGACGTATGACCACCATTGAGAATACGAATCTTGGTCTCTTCATAGGGCTCAATGTCTTTCGTGATGACAACGCCAACTTGTGTCAAGTCTGGAAAGTCTGAAGCGAAGTTATCTTCGATGACCCACTGCCTGTACTCTTCTGTCTGGACGGCGTTGTAACCATAACCTGGAAACCTCTTTTCAACATCTTCGCGGAGAGTATCGGTTGTTCGAGGTGTGATGCGGTCGACCATACACGAGGGAAACTTGGCATTATCCCGAATCCATACAGCGAGTTCATGTTGGTTCGTGTGATAGAGGTATGCTAGGAACTGTGTCTCGAGGGCGAGGCCATTCTGTCTGATGTTGTCACAGCACAAGATGGTCACAGGTGTTTTACGGTTTCTGAGACCACATGCCAAGTACTCGAAGAGGGGTGAACCAGGTGCGTATCCACTCTCTGTGACGGTGATGGTGATGAGATGAACACTTGGTAAGGTGAGCATGTGTTTGGCGATGGTTCTATTCTTCGTCCAGTCGACGTAATCAAGGTGTGACCTGACAACCCTGTACTCCGAAGGGGTCTTCACGATGTAATCGTCAATCTCACGAAATCCCTCGTCCCTGAGATTGACGGCGACGATACCCCACCTGAGGTCTCCTGTCTTTTCCATATACTCATCTATGTACATGGCCTGGTGTGCTCTGTGGAAGTTTCCATAACCTATATGTACCACACCAGTTTGACAATCGGACTTGTCGTACATTCGTTAAGTTACTTAGACAAATTAAAATTAATACCTTTAAGGATGGATGATTTACTTCGAGTCATGCAGATAATAGACAGTCACTCGAATGTCTTGCCTGAGGGGGACTACCTCGAATTGTGTAAACACTTGAAGAATGCGTACAATAAGAGAGCGGATCCAGTATACTTTTTCGATTACGAAGATTTTAGGATACATCCCATCGGTGAAACCCGAGAGACTTTTCAATATTTTTATGACTACTACTTTGACAAGGCTCTCAACATAGACAGTGATTTCATACAGGGTCAGATAACTTATCTACGAAAGGAGCTTGTGGAGGCGCAACCCATCAAGCGTATCACTAAGAAGGTGAGGGAGAGGGTCATCAAACATTACTGCTACATGAATGGACTTGGTAATGAAGATGTCGAGATTGAGTTTTCCGAGAAGGATCTACAATCGATGTGTAGGGCATTTGTGGACACGGAGAATGAATTTAGACTCAGGTATCGCATGGCTGTCGAAAAGAGACTTGAGTGGTTGGAGCAGTCTGATGACAGACTTGATGAAGTGTAAAAAATGTCAGAGTACTGTAAGAATGGACGTGGTGTTCACGTATGGACGGTTCAACCCCCCGCACCTTGGTCACAAGATGATGATTGAGGAGATTATCAAGAAGGCCAAGCAGATGAAGAAGAAGCCTGTCATAGTCGTTTCACATTCTGTGGGAAACATGAAGAACCCCCTCCCAGTCGCGAACAAGTTGCGTATTTTGAGGAGATGGTTCCCTGATGTGACCTTTATGTCTTCTGCTAAGAATAAGAGCATCGCGAAGATTGTGGAAAACTTTGGTTCCAATTCGGTGATGATTGTTGGTGAGAATCGTAAGAATTCTTTCAAGTTCTTACCATTCAATAAGGTTGCTCTCAAGCGTCCCAACTCTGCGCCATCGGCGACGAAGGCACGTCTAGCAGCTATGAATGGAAATAAAGAACTCTTCAAGGAGTTGACGGGTTACAACTTAACGGATAATATTCGCAATAAGATACGAAAACCGAAGTTGATAAGATAAAGATTTGGAGTCATGACAAGATAATGTTAGCTCTAGCTACATGTAGACCAATACTAACACCGAAACGTGCGAAGCGTTTTAAAATATACGCTACAGCATATAAGAATGTTGACCCTTATCGTGAAACTTCCTTACGGTACATGGGGTACGCGAATGAGCTTGGTGAAGCTTTTACAACATATCTCCCCGAATGGGGTCTCCCAGCGTCTTACTGTGTCGCCGCGTCTTATGTCATGTTCGACACGATCGACAAGGGGCAGAAGGCGTTTGATGCTGCCGAAGAAGAGGACAAAATCGTAGACACTCTCCGGATTTCTACAGAGACGTTGACGTGGCAGATGCTCGCCTCTGTGTTTTGGCCAGGTTCAATTATTCGTGTGATTGTGAATATGGCGGCTCAGGTGTCAGGTGATGAACACCATATTTTACCAACACTCGTCGGTCTAGCGGCGATCCCCGTTATCGTGAAACCCATCGACACGACTGTTGATACGTTGATGGAAACTTCGATTTCGAAAGTCATTAACGGTGAAATCAAGACACCCGAAGATGCGAGTGCTGCGTTCATGACTGCGATGGGTTCATTTTCTCTACCCCCAGTGATGTACCTCCTGGCAGCATTTATCAAACCTAAGTGAATCTAGGGTACCAAAAAATATATGTAAAAATGGAGAATCTCCAAAATCTCATGCAATGTCTCGACGACATTTCCAAGATGATCCCTGAGGGCACCTACTTGGAAATGTGTGACAACCTCAAGCAGGTGCACAAAACTTTACCGAAACGGACCGAACGCCGAGTCCCTTTCCAACCCGTTCAGCATCTCTTTGATACTGACTCAGAAAGTGAAAGTGAGAGTGACGAGGAAGATGAACCCTGGCGTCCCGAGTGGTACGATGAGTGGACACAGAATGAGGAGCGTCTTCGACATCTTAATGAAGATATTCGGGTCTTGAAAAAAACACTGACAACCCTGAAACCTATTCAACGCATCACTAAGAAGGTGAGGGAAGCTGCGATGAAACACTTTGCGACACACTCTCCAATTTTCGACGAGAACGTATTTTACCAGAATCGTTCAGAAGATGGAGTTCACACTGAAGCCACATTTGAAAACTATGTTCAATTGTCCAACTGGAGTAACTTTTCACCCCAAGAGCGTAAGGAGCTCACAAGTAAGAAGTTTGAGAAGAAGATTTATGATGACTACAAGATGTTGGAAAACCATCGTATCGATGTGATGAGGCATGATGCGATGGAGTTGAAGAGGAATTTGGAGATTGAGATGGCTGATGTTAGGGAGAGACAGGATTACATGAGGGTACATTATAGCTTGTAAGTTTGTGTGCACCACCACTTGTTCCCACCTGTATATTCAAAGATAATGTGGATGAGGGCACCGGCAATCAGGGCAACCATGGGAACATTTAATTTTTCGAGACCCATGATGAGTACGATGTTCATGATACCGATAACCAGTGATTCGACCAGAACGGTCGTGATAGGTCTAGTCATTTAATATGTATCACGAAAAAAAAATATATCTACATCTTAATATAGACGATGGTTGTCACGGTGGTCATTTTATTCTTGATTGTCATTGGTCTCATTGTCGCCTACTACATGGGATATCTCGATCAATACATAAATCCCGAAGAACCACCACCCACACCTTCGGATGTAATCACCCCCTCTCCCCCACCCACCACGTCTCTCGCAGTCGCACCAACCGCGGTTGCACCTCCTGTATCGACAGAGGGAACCTTTCCAAGTGATATTCAGGGGTTATCTGGTAGATACACGGCGCAGTCTTTCAACGATCAAGGTGAATCTTGGGCAGATCTATCCCCAATGCAAAATCACATTGTCGATGTGAAGGGTGATTTGAAAAGAACCGACGATTACGTCTATGGCTCAACGAGTGTAGGTTTAAAGTTTCCTATAGAAGTATTCGGACTTGATAATGCGTATACGATGTTTTACGTCGCTCGTTATAATGGATACACAAAGGCTCGAATCTTCGATGGTACGGACAATGATTGGCTGTCTGGTTTTTGGGGTGGTAAAACTGGTGTAGCGCATCATAGAGGGTGGCTGACACAGAAATCCACTGCCACACATGGACCACACGCATGGGTCATAGCGACCGATGCACCCAATAAGTATAGAACATATGGTGAAGACCGCGTAACAGATCAAAGTGTTTATAATTCGACTTCTCAGATCACAGTTAATATGGGCTCACATTACGAGGGTGAATCGAGTGATTGGGCGATCAAAGAGGTGATTTTTTATAACCGTTTATTGAATCTCGACGAAATAAGGAGGGTTGAGTCCTACATGATAAAAACATACAAATCTGAATTACCAGAGGAAGTGTATGGAGCGAAGGGATTCGTTGGAGGTGGTAAGACTGTGCAAGATCCAAGGCCTGTACCATACGGTTACGGAACCCCTGAATTCTGTCGTCAGCAGGCGATATCCCTCGGCTATCCCATCTGGGGTCATCGGAATGAAAAACACATGGATCAGAATGCACGTAACAAATGTTTCTACTATCTCGGTGGTGCTTTTGAGGAATTCGAAGAAAATGATGAAGATGAGGTACATAGAATAGGATGTGCCGATCCAAAGAAGGATATTTTCACTGGATGTCCAGAATAAAAAAAATATTCTGATATTATATAATCATGACACGTAGCACTGGTCAAGGCTCGGGTATGATGATCATGGTGATCCTAATACTACTACTGTCTTCCAGTGCTTCGGCTGGCGGTGGATATTTTTATACGAACCGGGAAGATACCAAAGAGGCGGTTGAAGATGAATTCAAAAAGAAATACCAGGAGGCTACTCGTGCTCTCGAAGCGGAGAGAGCGGCACAGCAAAATGTAAATGTTGCCAAATCTGTCTTAGAATTGGCCCAGGAAGAGCTCGAACTAGCTCGTTTGGCTTTCGAAGGTAAGGAATTTGCGAATGAGGCTGAAAAGTCGGCGGCTCGGGCACGACTTTATGCTGCCGAACAAGATGTAGATACTGCCGCATTCAGATTATCTGAAGCGGAAACCGATGCACAGACAGCTTCGACGAGACGTGATACGGCCGAGAAAAATGCGAACAGCGCACTTGAAATTGCAATTACAATAAATACGATGATAGAGGCGAATGCGGTCGCTGACGCTAATGTTATGGTTACATTGGCCCAGGGTCAGCTGGATGCCGCCGAGAGGGATTGGGCGAGGATAATCGGTGATGCGAATGCAGCTGCTGCGAACGTCATGATTGCGTCCGATGCACAGGCATATGCGGCGTACTCTAGATTACAGCAGGCGCAAAACAACTATAGTACGGCATCAACTAATTTGCAAACTACCGAACTAGAACTCACGGCCGCACAAAATAGGGAGGCGGCCGCCTTGATAGGTGCAGCTGAGAAGTTGTCGGCGGATATAGGAGCTGGAAATTCAGTTACGTGTAGTATTAATGACGTAGGTGGGGGAGATGGGGCTGTTTATTTTGTTGATGGTATAACAAATGTACTGAGACATTATCCAAATTCTGATATTGCAGCTTCATGGGATCCAAATTGGGCAACGGCTACGTCGATCGATTGTGTAGGTTTTGCACTGGGAAAAGATATGGTAAAGAATCCAGCGGTGGTGGCGGCGGAGGCATTTCAGGCGAAGGTGGATTCTTTAGGAGATGGGACTCCAGTTAGGTGTAGTGCTAATGATGTAGGGGCAGGCCAAGATGCGGCTGTATATAGGACTACGGGAACAGCTACGTTGAGGCATTATGAAACTGCTGATATTGCAGCTTCATGGGACCCAAATTGGGCATCGGCTCAGTCGATAGACTGTGCAGGATTTGGACTGGGGGCCCCAATGCCTATGGAACCAGGAGCGGTGGCGGCTGCGGCGGCGGCGGCGGAGGAAGCGAAGAGATTTAATATGCCAGTTACTGGAGCCGTAACACTCAAGGGTGGTAAGGACAATCAATACTGTATAGATACAGTAACAAAGCTGAAGTGCATTAGTACTAACCCAGGTGCTTTTGAGACATATGCTATTGAACAGCATGGGGACAAATACGCTATTAAAAGTGGTAGAAATGATAAGTATTGCAAATTCAGCGATAATGCTAGTATATTTTGTAGCTTTAGTACATCAACCGATAACACAAAATTTGACATTGAGGGGGTAGGAGATGGTAAATATGCACTGAAATACAATGGTAAATATTGCGCAGATGAGGGTGACGGTGGGATTCTTTGCAACCGTGATTCGGTTGGCGAATGGGAGAAATTCACCCTTGATCAGGCGCACCCAGTTCCCAAATTGATGCGTGGTGAGATAAGTTGGCAAGATGGTGGTGCTGCGGAGCGTGGTGGTTTGATTTGGAAAAGTCCTGATCGTCTTGCCGAATGGAACACAAAGTACAAGTTTAGGTGCGCGGGTAATGGTGGTCATAGCGTTCATGGTCCCGAGTACGGTCCAGTAAGTTTTGGTAAGTGGGGTAACCCTAAGATTCGTGTAGCCCTTAATGGCCAGCGGCCATGCCCAGCGAATTATAAACTCGAGATCTTTGAGGGTGACGAAAATATCACATCGCAAATGAAGAATTTCGATGAGCTCAATCCGTATGATGGGTACGACGCTGTATTTTATGATTCCCGGATTAAGCATAGCTCCACAAGTGGAGGTGGAGCCTCGAGTGGGGGTGGCTATCAGCTTAGCGACCCCAAGCTCAAAGACGGTATCAACAAAATTGGTACGTACGAGGGTCTCAACGTGTATGAATGGACCTGGAACGATATCGCTATGACCACATATGGTCTCAAGGGTCGTGAGATAGGTTTCTTAACGACTGAATTGGATCCCAAGTATGTTGGTAAGGATCAGTATGGCTACGAATACATTAAGGATGGTACGAAGATTTCTGAAGCCGTGAAAACAGTTCGTGCTACGATGAAATAAAAACCAAAAGAGAATAATAAAACTCCAATTTAATTGAAGATCACGTTCAATTAAATATGTTTCCATTTGTAAAAAATCTCAGTACTATATAGGTATGGTACGCACCAGTACGATCATTGTCGCAGTGATTTGTACAATTATAGTTGCCGTGGGTGGTCTTAGTGCATTTTATTTCAAGTCTCACGACGATGCGGCGGCAAAAGCTGAAGTGGCAAGAGAGAATGCAGCAAAGGCAGAAGCGGCTAAACAAGCTGCTGAACAACAGGCCGCTGCTGCAAGGGCTAATACAGCGAGTGCCAGGTCTGCTTATGAACTTGCAGAAGAGCAATTGGAACTCGCGAAATTTAGTGCTGCGAGTTCCAAATTTACCACCGATGCTGAAAAGTCCAAGGCGGAAGCTGACCTTATTGTAGCTTCGAGAAATCTAGAGATTGCATCTGCACGTTTGGTAGAAGCAGAAAGGGGTGAATTGACAACGGCGGAAGAACTCAAGACAGCCCGTGACAATGCAGAAG